>ERZ773359.3783-NODE-3783-length-16799-cov-11.481904_pt1 | contig 16799 bp, 19 predicted proteins | sample MGYA00374955_ERZ773359 | MGnify/ENA primary metagenome ERZ773359 (study PRJEB29098, sample SAMN04486028) | biogas fermenter metagenome | study: EMG produced TPA metagenomics assembly of the Biogas fermentation microbial communities from Germany - Plant 4 DNA1... | reverse complement strand
AGCAATTTGTGTGGTAGCTTTAGGCTTCATCTGAGCGCCCACCGGTATAGTTATATTCTGGAGAGCTTGGGTAGAATCGATATTTCCATCGGTATCGGCCATCCAGCCTTGCAGGCGAAAACCGTTGCTATTTACCAGCGCTCCATCAGCAGAGGTTTTGAAAGCTCCATCTCGAGTATAATACACTTGGCTGCCATCACTCACTATGAAAAACCCTTCTCCCTGCACGGCAAAATCGGTGGGATTATCAGTGCTCTGCAAACTCCCTGGAGTAAAAAGAGTATCAATGCTCGAGATACCCATCCCCAGACCTACCTGTTTGGGGTTCACTCCTCCCATTCCTCCGGCTTGAGGACTACGAGCTCCTTCTACTGTTTGGCTCAAAATATCTTCAAAATTTACCCGACCGGCTTTAAAAGCCACGGTGTTAACGTTGGCAATGTTATTTCCTATCACATCCATCCGGGTCTGGTGATTTTTAAGACCAGAAACTCCGGAAAACAGAGAACGCATCATTTTTAATTTACCTCCCTTCGGGGAGCTCCCCTAAGGACCAGCTCCCTAAGCAATAATCGCTGAATCAATATTGGTAAAGATATTATCTTTTCGAGAGTTAGAATCCATACAGGTTACCACCACTCGCTCTGGGACATTCACCACAAAAGCCACTTCTCCCACCAAAACGAGAGAGTTTCTTCCTCCTTTTTCCCTCACTTTTTGCACCGCTTCTTGCAGGCGCTCTACAGTATCGGGAGAAAGAGGTATATCTCTTTCTTTTATCCTTCTTTGAGCGTGTAGGGAAAAGCTCAACTCCTCTTCTTGAAGAATCCGCTCAAAATCCCCGCCAGTCTCTGTCTTGCGACGAAGAGGAGTAGAAGAAGAAGGTTGAACCTCAGGAACAAATTCCCGAAAATTTTCTATCTTTTGAACCATCAGCTCTCTCCCACTTTAACTACTTCACTGATATTGTATTCTCTCTCTCCCACTTCTAAAACCACCTGCTCTTCTTTAACTGTTACTCCTTCCACTTTCCCCACCATTCCATCAGTTAACTCTACTTCTTTACCTACAAGAGAAGAAGCGTTCAAAAAAAGTAGAGATTGTAAGCTTTTATTGGCATTTTGCATCTCCTCTAAAGCACTGTATTGAGCCAGTTGCGCACTGAATTCCTGGTCGCTCAGAGGATCCAGTGGATTTTGCAAACGGAGCTGAGTCACAAGAAGCTGCAAAAAATCGTGCTTATCTAAGGTATTCTTTCCTCTTTCACTTGTCTCCGTTGCTTGCGTTCCTACTGCTTGAGTTCCCATTATCAATCTCTTCACCTCCTCAAACTAAAACATTAACTTTCCCTGAAGAGTCATCTAACAGAGAGAAAGTCACCGCATCTCCTTCTTCGGAAGAAAAAGAAGAAGAGAAGTAATTAGGTCTTCCAGAATGGGAAAAGTAGTGACCATTTTGATTCAGATAGTTATTCATCCACAATCCCTGTTCATTCAACTGTGCTTCTAAAACAGGAAGGTTTTTTACTACTATTTCCTGGGTGCGAGGATCAGATATCTGCCACACACATTCTACTCGATTGTTGTCTTCTCGCACTTGAATCACGATAGAACCCAGAGATTCCGGTTTGAGCTGAATCACCACTTCTTTCTCACCCTCATTCTGGCTGACCATCTGAAGAACACGATCAAATATCTTTGGTATTTCACTCTTTTCTACCTGAGAAAAATCGATCGTTTCTTCTACTGGAGAAGTCTCTCTTCCTCCTGGTGCTCCTCCGTAAAAATCAGAAGCCAATTCCACCTTTTTCTCCTGAGCAGTGTTTTTTGCCTTCCCTGTCTCCAGAGGAGGTAAACCTTTCACAGTTCCTGTCTCTTCCCCGGAGAGACTCTCCTCTTCAGAGGTAAAAACCAATCCTTCCCGGGGGGCTACTTCTTCTATGGTATCTTCTTCCAACCCCGAAGAAAACTCCGGAGTGATTTCTTCTACTGTTTCCACCTCAAGAGGAATGATTTCTTCTCCTTCTTCACTCACTACTGATTCACCCTCTACCTCGTTACCCGGTATAACAAAACCTGCATCTCCAGGAGTGATTTCTTCTCCTTCCCCGGCAAGAGGTAAGTCATCGATGATAAGATGCTCTGGTTCACTTTCCACCTCATTACCTGGCAGGATAGAACATCCCCCACCAGTAGAGCACCCTCCCTGCCCTAAAGAACATTCTGAAAGGGAACTATTTTCAAGAGGGTAAGAAAAAACCTTCTCTTCTAAGAAGGTAACGAGATAATCTATTAACCTGCCCAGTAACTCACTGAGAGCCTCCTTGTCTCCGGAGATTTGAAAAGTAAACTCTCCATTTTCTCCTGTTCCGCCACTCACCAGCACTTTCCCCTTCTCTCCTAAATTGAGAGTAAAACTGATATTCTCCACTTCAGAGAGAAAGCTATCTATCGTTTTTTTCCATCCCTCCACTCCAAGTATCTCCTCAAAGGAAGAATTACAGCAATTAGAGAAAGCACAAGCTCCGGGAGTAGCAGTTTCTACTACAGAAGAAGAGCAAGGAGAACAGCTACTTACTGCCGGGGTGGAGGAAAAGCTGCAATCTTTAACCGGCGCGGTTTCTCCCCAACCCAGAGAAAAAAGAGAAGGAATTAGAAATTGCTCAAAATTCGAGCTCTCTTTCTCTTCTCCCTTTTCCACTTTTTCGGGATAAAGGCTGCTATTATTTTTCACGTCCCTGCTTTCTACCGGCAAAAATATAAAACCATCCATTTTTTCACCTCCCTTCCATCATTTTTTTCATGATTTCTGCCGCTCTTTCCACCGGAAAAGCATTCAATATTTCGGCTACATTTCTTTCTTTCATAACCGAAAGTATTTCCACCACCTCCTCATCAGAAAGTTTTTCCATAATTCGGGATGCTTCTTCCGGCTCCATAGCGGTATAAATCTTGGCCAGACGAAAAATTTTTTCTTCCCGGGAAGAAGAGTCGACATCTTCCCCACCTGTTTCCGAGGAAGGTTCTTTTATTTCAGATGGTGTATCCACTACTACTTCCTCCTTTGAGAACTCTTCTATCACGGGGTTTTGAGGTCCTACTTTCTCTAAAATAGGGCCAGGGTAAATAACCTGACTTTCAATTTCTTCTTTTCTTACTATCAAATTTTCTGAATCTCCCTCCTGCCCTGAAGGCATGCGCATAAAATATAAAAAAGGTAAATCGATAATTCCTACAAAATTGAGAAAGAAAATTAGAGTAAAAGCAAAAACCAGAATGGGAAATATTGTCTCTGCCCAGCTACTTTTTCTTCTGGAAGCTTTATTTCTGGCCGTTTTTTCTCTTCTTTTCTGGATATCCATCTCTTTACTGGCCACCGGCTCTATTATCCTCCTATTACCTTCTTTACAAACCTTTGAGTTTCTGGAAAGGGAGGGATACCTCCATACTCCTTCACCCGAGAAGGACCAGCATTATAAGCGGCAAGAGCCAGAGGAAGGCTGCCGAACTGATTTAATAGGCCCCGTAGATATCTCATTCCCCCTTCTAAGTTCTCCCGCTCATCAAAGGGGTCTTTCACCCCTAAATCCTGACAGGTTTGGGGCATAAGCTGCATCAATCCCATGGCTCCCCGAGGAGAGACAGCGTCAGGGTTAAAGTTAGACTCCACTTCAATCAATTTCTTCGCTAAACAATGATCTATCTGATATTTCTGAGCGTACTCCTTTATTAAATCCTCAAAGGGGGTGGCCTCAGAGGAAGAGTCAACATTAGTTTTTCTTTCTTCCAGCGAAGAAACTCGTCGGGAACCAAATTTTTCCTCGATTTCCCCTATCCGGGATATGAGTCTTTCCAGATGACAAGGAACCACAATACTCTACCCCCTTTTATACCTGTGGATGGTGATCTCATCCAAGTTTTTCTGGTCATTCCTAGCTACCTCTATTTTAAAATTCTCATAATCTTTGTCTTTCAATTTTTCCATAACTTTTCTATCAATTGCCGCCTCCATTAGCTCTTCTCTGGTTTTGCGCATTTGTTCTTCCAGTTGCTTCAGTGAATCCTTAATTATCTCTACCCTCTTTTCCAGGTTCTCGAGATACCATTCATAAAACATTTCCTCTTCAACCCGAAAATCGGCATTCACTTCTCTTTTTTCCCGGCGCTCCACCAGAGCCCCCTCTTTTTTCTTCTCCAGAGAGAGAAGATGCCCTTTTTGAGCCTCAATTATTCTTTCCAGTTCTGCTACCCGGGCTCCAATCAGGTCTTCCCTGACTTTACGAACATCTAAAACTTTCTGCAGCTTGAATTCATACCCTTTCATTTATTATTCTTCTCCTTCAAAGAGCTGAAAAAGAAGAGCCTGAGTTTCTTCCCAGGAAAAACTCTCTTCTATCTCCTGGCGCAAAAATTCCCTCACCCTATCTATCATCGCTAAAGCGTAATCAATGCGGGGGTTAGAACCACGCTCATAAGCACCAATGTTTATCAAATCTTCTGCCTCCCGATAAGTAGCCAGAACTTCTCGCAATTTCTGAGCCATATGTTGCTGTCTCTTATCAGTAATATCAGGCATAAGGCGACTTACGCTCTGCAAAACATCTATAGAAGGATAATGTCCTTCAAAAGACAAGTTACGGGAAAGAACGATATGCCCATCCAGAATAGCTCTTACTGCATCGGCAATGGGCTCATTCATATCATCCCCTTCTACCAATACTGTATAAAGAGCGGTGATGCTTCCCTGCTGCGAATTTCCCGTTCTTTCCATCAACCGGGGAAGCAAGGTAAACACTGAAGGGGTATAGCCTCTCGTAGTAGGTGGCTCTCCCACCGCAAGACCTAATTCTCTTTGAGCCATGGCCAGACGAGTGACTGAATCCATGAGAAAAAGAACATCTTTTCCTTTATCTCTAAAATATTCAGCAATAGCAGTAGCACAAAAAGCAGCTTTAATTCGCAACAGTGGAGCCTTATCCGAAGTAGCTACCACAAGACAACTCCGGCGCAAGCCTTCTTCTCCTAAGTCTTTTTCAATAAACTCTTTTACTTCTCTTCCTCTTTCCCCCACCAGAGCTATAACATTGACATCACTCTGAGCATAACGAGCAATCATTCCCAAAAGGGTGCTCTTCCCTACTCCGCTTCCGGCAAAAATACCCACTCTCTGTCCCTTCCCGCAGGTGAGCACTCCATCTATAGCTTTAATTCCCAGAGGTAAAACTTCCCTGATGGGCTTTCTATCCAAGGGAGGAGGTGGTTCACGATCCAGAGGATATTCTGTCTCTCCCTCTATAGGACCTTTGCCATCCATAGGACGACCCAGCGCATCTAATACCCGTCCCAGCAAGTCTTCCCCCACTTTTATTTTCATTTCTTTTCCCAGAGCTATAACCTCACTTCCCAGCTCAATTCCGCTTCTTTCTCCTAAAGGCATAAGTAAAGTTCTCTCTCCTCGGAAACCCACTACTTCAGCTAATATCTCGTTTTCCCTGTCCAGTGAGCGCACCCGACACAACTCCCCCACCCGACAGGAAGGGCCTTGAGATTCCATCACTATTCCCACCGATTGCAGAACTTTTCCATTTAAGCGCAAGGGATCGATATTCTCAACTATTTCTTTCGCCTTAGAAAAATCAAGCACTGGTTCCCTCCTCTAAAACCTGAAACAACTCCTCTTTAATGTTTTCTAACTGAGTATCTATTCGAGCATCTATGCTGCCAAAAGCAGTTTCTATCAAACATTCTCCTCTTTTTAAGCGATGGTCCTCTTGAATTTCCAGATAATCTATCCCGTCTATTTTCCTCATCAATTCTTCTCTTATTTCCCGAACCAGGTTATATTCTTCTTCACTCACCCGTAAAACCACTCGCCCCCGGTTGCTCAGCTTTTTCAAAGCCTTCTCCACCAGACGTTCGATAAATGGTTCTCTTTCTGCCTCCCTTTCTATAATTTTCCGGGCAATAACAAAGCTAAGTTCCAGAAGAGGCTCTTTCATTTTTTCTATCATTTCTTCTCGATAATTATAAATCTCTAAAAGCTCTTGCTCCCAAACAGCCACCTTCTCCTGCCATTCTTTGTGTACCTCTTCTCTTCCTATTCTTCTGCCTTCCTCCAGCCCTTCTCTTCGAGCTCTATCTTCTATTTCTTTTCTTTTAGATTCCGCTTCTTCCAGTATCTCCTGAGCTTTTCTTTTCGCTTCTTCAATAATAAGGCTTCTTTCTTCCTGAAATTTATCTTCGTTCTCCCTTTCTTCTTCCTTTACTACCATTTTCCCATCGTCCTGTTCTTCTTCTCCTACCAGGAATAGTTCAGGGAGAAATTCCACTTCTTTGTAAAGCCTAAACAAAGATCTCATCCTCCCCTCCGCCACGGACAATTATAATTTCACCTGCTTCTTCCAGGCGGCGAATGGTGTTGACAATCTTCTGTTGAGCCTCGTTAACTACCCGCGCTCTCACCGGACCCATGTACTCCATATCTTCTTTAATCATCTGTGCTGCTCTCTGAGAAACATTGTGGAAAATTTTATCTTGTAGCTCTGGAGAGGCACCTTTCAAAGCCAGAGCTAAATCTTTCATATCCACCTGTCTTAACACCAGTTGTATTGCTCGATCATCCAGAGTTATAATATCCTCAAAGACAAACATCTCCGATTTAATTTCTTCTGCCAGCTCTGGATCTCTCTCTTCTAGAGCTTCCAAAATGCTCCTTTCTGTTCCTCTATCACTCTTATTCAAAATCTCCACCAGCTTTTTCTTCCCCCCCACTCTGGTAAAATCCTGGGTAGTAAGGAAATTAGAAATTTTTCTCTCCAAAACTGCCTCAATCTCTTTAACTATTTCTGGAGAGGTTCGATCCATAAGAGCTACCCTCATAGCTACTTCCCCTCGCACACTTTCAGGAAGATTTCCCAAAACCACCGCTGCTTGTTCCGGTCTTAAATAGGAAAGGATTAAAGCAATAGTTTGAGGATGCTCATTTTGAATGAAATTCACGAGCTGCAGCGGGTCAGCCCGGCGCAAAGATTCAAAGGGAGTAATTTCTAAAGTGGCAGAGAGCCGGCTGATAATTTCTTGAGCCCTGTGAGGACCTAAGGCTTTCTCTAAGAGTTGCCGGGCGTAATCTACGCCTCCCTGGGAAATATATTGTTGAGCTAAAGCCAGATGATAAAATTCACCAATGACTTCCTCTCGCAACTCCGGAGGAACTTTTTCCAGAGTGGCTATTTCCAGGGTTATATCTTCTATCTCTTCGTCGGTAAGCCTTTTTAAGATTTGAGCAGCCAGATCCGGCCCCAGACTCACAAGGAGAATGGCCGCTTTTTGTCTGCCAGTAAGTGACCTACGCTGAACGATAGACATAAGCTAATCCTCATGTAACCAGCTTCTCAGAAGTTTGACCGCATCTTCCGGACTGGTGTGTACTAATTTTTTGATATCTTCTTCCATTCTTTTTTGCACTTCCATTTTTACCTTTTCCTCGGGGCTAAGTTCCACCGGCCTAATAGGAGGTAATCTTTCCTCTTCATATCTTTCTTCTTCTTCATAAAATTCTGCCATCACTCTTTCGGGAAGAGTAGCAGAAACCAGTATTCTTCTTCCCAGAGAGTACATCAAAAAGATTAAAAGTGCTATTAACCCATACTTAGCTAAAAGCTCTATCCACCTCATCATATTCTGAGAAGCTAAAGCTTTCTTTTCTTCTTCTTGCATCTCTCGATTGAAAGGAAGAGATTCCACAATCAGCATATCTCCTCGTTCTTCACTCAAGCCTGCTGCTGCCTTAACTACCCCTTCTATCTTTTCCACTTGTTCAGGAGGAAGATCGCCATCCACGAGCACTGCTACCGAAAGCCTGGTAATTTTCCCCGGAGAAGAAGCAAATTTCTCCATCACCCGGTTAATCTCATAGTTCACTGTTGACTCCCGACGGGTATAATCGCTGGTTTCTCCTGCTTCCTGGCTTTCTTCACCATAGACAGGAATATTAGAGGCTACTCCCGGAACACCCCCTGGAACAGCAATTCCCCCTCGATACTTTTCTTCTGTCTCCTGAGTACTTCTCGCTACTCCTTCTCCTCCTCTTATTGGCTCAAAGGTTTCCTTCTGGCCCTCTCGCTGTTCAAAATCCAAATCAGCACTCACCCGTACCACCGCCTGATGGTAGCCCAGAGCGCTCTCCAGCATAGATTGGATCCTATTTGTAAGAGTTGTCTCTACTTCCTTTTTCATTTCTAACTGAGTAGCAGTAAGACGAGATAAAGTTGCCCAGCTGGAGTCATCTCCACTACCACTAGCTAAAACGTTTCCTCGATCATCGATAATAGCTACTCGATTAGGATTTAAACCTTCTACACTATTGGCTACTAAATTAGTAATAGCTTCTATCTGAGCATCCTGGAGAGTGGCTCCAGAGCGGAGCTTTAGAACCACTGAAGCAGTGGGTGGCTTTTCTTCTTCAGCGAAAAGCCGCTCTTCCGGAACTGCAAGATGCACCCGGGCTCCTTCTACTTCTTTGAGCTCCATGATGGTTCTTTCCAGCTCCCCCTGCAAAGCTCGTTGATAGTTAACTTTCTGTAAAAAACTGGTAAGACCAAAAGTATTTTTATCAAAAATCTCAAAACCTGCTCCCCGAGCAGGCAAACCCTCTTGAGCTAACTTCATTCGCGCTTCGTAAACTCTATCTTGGGGAACCAGAATTTTAGTTCCTCCACCGGAGAGTTCATAAGGAATACCCAGTTCTTTCAATTTATCCACTACTTCTCCTGCTTCTTCTACCGATAGGTTTTGAAATAGAGGAGCATAATCTGGTTTCCCAGCATAAAGAAAGAGAGTAACCAACCCTGCCACCAAAACAGTAGAAATAAGCAAAAGCAATAATCTTTGCCCCTGGTCCATTCCTTCCCAGGTTTTTTTTGCCTGTTCAGCAAAGTCAGCTAATGGATTCTTCATAAATCGTTTACACCTGCATACGCATTATTTCTTGATAGGCTTCTACTACTTTATTCCTCACCTGCACTGCAATCCCCAGAGCTAAATCGGCTTTTTCCAGAGCTATAAAAGCGTTATGGATATCTTCCTCTCCTTGTGCTACCTTTTCTACCATCTGGTCCGCCTCAACCTGCAACTTGTTTACTTTTTGCAAAGCTTGATTTAAATATTCTCCAAATCCTCCAGCTCCTCGAGAAAGACCAGAAATTTCTTCCTCCCAACCCAGAGAAAGAGAAGATATGTTGTTTTCTATTCTCATTTTCTAATCCCTCATTCTCGACCAATATTGAGAGCGCTGCTCATCATACTTTTGGTAGCATTTAACGCTGCTATGTTAGCTTCATAAGCCCGGGTAGCAGCCAGCATGTCTACCATTTCATTCACCAAAACTACGTTAGGGTACTCCACCCACCCATCTGCATTGGCATCAGGGTGCTCAGGCTGGTAAATTAACTGCGAGGGGGTGGAGAGATCTTCCTGGATTCTATTTACTCTCACCCCTCCATTTTTTGCCACCTCAAATACCACCACTTTTCTTCGGTATGGTCCTCCACCTTGTGTTCTAGTGGTATCAGCATTAGCCACATTGGAAGATATAATATCCATTCGTAAACGTTCAGCAGTAAGAGCTGAAGCACTGACATCGAAATTTCGGAATATTTTCACCTCATCGTACCTCCCGGACCACTGTTTTCAATAAACCAAATTTTTTTGAAACCATGCGAGTTAGGGTTTGATAATAGAGAGTATTTTCCAAAATCAAAGTCATTTCCTTTTCCATATCCACTCCTCCTCCGTCTTGGCGCACTGAATATTCCTCCACCCCCTTATTAATTGACTCTTCTCCTTTCCCCGGCATCAGGTGATCAGGATGAGTTCGCCATAAATTTCCTTTTTTTTCACTTTCTCTCAAATAAGTTTCAAAGCTTACATCCTGGCGCTGGTAGCCAGGAGTCTCGACATTAGCCACATTGTCTATCAATAAGTTCTGCCGAGCTAAAGATAAATCCAGGCCTTTTTCTAAAGTTCTAAAAACTGGATCTTGAATAATCTCGTTTCTCATTTTCTGCACCTCGGGCTTTTGCTTTCAACTGTTTAGGATAAATTATTGTGCCAAAAGGGGAGGGAAAGAAAAATTATATGGGAAAGTTCAAAAATTATTTTTCTTTCAGTTTTTTGCGTAAGTAAGAAGGTAAAACACCCATTTCTTCCCGGTAAAGAGCACAAGTCCGGCGGGCTATATGAAAACCTTTTTTTTCTAATTCTTTCACTATTTCTCGGTCAGAAAGAGGACGATGAGGCGCTTCTTGAGCTAAGATAAGTTTCATCATTTCCTTAACCGGGTAAGAACTATCAAAGAAAAATTTGACACTCCTTACCACTCCATCTGGAAAACAGATTGATTTTTCTTTCAATACCTGGCAAACTGCACTCACGCTTACTCCTACTCCTTCGGCCACCTCCTTTTGAGTAAGAGGAACAAAGTGACGAAACCCGCGAAGCAAAAAATCTTTTTCTCTTTCCACTATATAGTCTAAGACCCGCAATAACAGTTGATTTCGATAATTGAGACAAGATACCACCTCTCGTGCTTCCTCCAGCTTTTCTTGCCAGAAAATTTTCTCTCGCTCCGGAGTATTTTTTTTTCGTTTCCGGTAAAAAGAGAGCACTTCTTCATTTATTGTCAGTTGAAAATAAAGAGAAGGAGTGAGAAGCACTTCAAAACTATTTCTTCCTACATCCAGAATTTCTGCATCGGGAACGAGAAAAGGTAGAGGAGATTCTAATTCTTCTGCCTCCCGACCCAGAGAAGCTTCAAAAAATTGCGCCGGAGAAAAAAAGAGATTTTCCTGATAGGGTTCCAGAAGTTCTTGAAACTTATGGGGATGGGAAAGAAACTCTCGACGTACTGTTTCTTTTTCCTCCTTTTTTATCACTTCCAGCTCTATCATCTGTAAAATCAAAAAATCTATGGCATCTTGAGCAGCAAAACCCAAAAAACCCTCTTTCCTTACTTTTTCAATTATCTTTTCTAAATTGTCTTCTTTTTCCTCCAGCAAAAAAGACAATTTTTCCAGGTCTTCTCGCAGAAATCCTTCTTCATCTAACCGAGCAATTAAAAAGTGGAGAATCTTTCTCTCTTCGGAACCCAGTTCTATGAAAGAAAAAATTTCTTTTTTCATAATTTCCTTCCAATCTTTTTTTTCTCTCCACTGAAGAAACTCTTCTCCTGAGAATTCCTTTTTCTCTCTCCTTCTTAAGTACCTCCCACAATGAGAACACCGCTCAGGATAGCCACTAAAACTTCTTCCACAGTTATAACAAAAACTTCCCTCTCTTGCCTCCAGGAGGGGGTTTTCTTCTATCAATTTTTGCAATTTTTGCTCCAGCTGAGGAAGAGGTAGAGCCATCATTTCCACTGCTTGAACCATCTTGGGAATAAGTTGAGGACGTTGCAAAAGGCGAAGATCCGCTCTGAGCTCCATATATTATTCTTCTCCTCCTTGAGGAAGAAATATTTTTATTCTCGTTCCTTCCCCTTCCCGAGAGGTTACCTCCATCCACCCTTTATGAGCACGCACAATACTATAAGAGATGGAGAGACCCAACCCTGTCCCCTTCTCCTTAGTAGTGAAAAAAGGTTCAAATATGCGAGGTAGTATTTTTTCTGGTATGCCTTTCCCCTCATCAATAAATTCCACTTCTACAAATTTACCATTTTTCGTTCCATTTTCAGGAATAGAAAAATGTTCCAGGGGAGCAACACGAGTGTGAATTCGCAATTTTCCTCCTTTTTCCTTCATAGCCTCCAGTGCATTCTTAGCCAGGTTCATGAAAACCTGTCTCATCCGGTTTTTATCTACTCTCACGAGGGGAATATCACTACTCAAGTTTAACTCCAGCTTTACTTTGTCATCCATCAAGACATCCAGTACTGAGAGGCTATCTTGCACCAGGAAGTTAAGGTCTATATCTTCTTTGTTAAGAATTATGGGCTTAGAAAAATCTACAAGTTCCTGAATTAATCTTCCACAGTATTCAGCTTCTCTCTCAATTTTTTCCAACGCTCGCTGATTGAATTGACAAATTTCGCATTGTTCGTTATCTTTCACTTTTCGCAATAATATCTGGGTATAACCGGAAATGACTGTCAGAGGATTATTGATTTCATGAGCTACACTGGCAATAAACCTGCTAATACTGGATAATTTTTCCATCTGACGGATATTTTCTCCCCATCGGGCTTTCTGGGTCACATCATCTACCAGACATGTTACATTTGCTTTTCCACCTTTCCTCTTCCACAAAAAAAACTGGAGATTTAATAAACGTTCTTCTCCAAAACGATCTTTTATCGACCAGTTGCGGATAAAAACTTCTTCTTCAAACTCTAAACTTTCTTTAAGTTCTTCCCAGGAGAGATCAAAACCCAAAATCTCTTTTACTTCTTTCTTCATAATCTCCTGCTTCTTCCAGTTAGTTATCATCTCCATTTCTTTATTCCAATACATTACCCTACCTCGCCGGGTAAAGATAATTACTCCTAAAGGAGCTTGCCCAAGAAAAGAAGAAAGAGAAGAAGCTTTTTTCACCGTAAAAGATTTAGCTCTCAATTTCCCAAAACTTTTTTTACCGCTTCAATAACCCGGTCAGGTTTAAAGGGTTTCACTATAAAATCTCGTGCTCCTGCTTGAATGGCGTCCACCACCATAGCTTGTTGCCCCATAGCACTGCACATGATAATTTTAGCTTGAGGGTCTTTTTTTCTAATTTCTTTTACCGCAGTAATCCCATCCATCTCGGGCATAGTAATATCCATGGTTACAAGGTCGGGTCTGGTCTCTTCGTATTTCAGCACCGCCTCATGACCGTTACTAGCTTCTGCTACCACTTCATAACCGTTCTTAGTAAGAATATCTTTGAGCATCATCCTCATAAAAGCAGCATCATCGACTATCATTATTCTTCCTGGCATAATTCGCTAACCTCCTGCTCGGGAAAATTTCCATAACAAACTAGCTACATCTATGATCAGTGATATTCCTCCATCACCAAGAATGGTGGCACCACCCAAACCTCGCACATCCCTCATATAGGAGCCTAAAGATTTTATCACAATTTCTTGCTCTCCCAATACCTCATCTACCACCAACCCTGCAAGACTCGAGGAAGCACTGACCACTACAGTATATAAAACTTCCGGTATTTCATCTTCGCTTATAAAGTTGTATTTTCTGGAGTCCAGGAGAGCTTCCAACCATAAAAGGGGAAGAGTTTTTCCCCGAAAAAGAGTGGTTAAAACCCTGTTTACCCAGTAAGTATCCTTTTTCTCCACTTTTTCTATTTCCACCACATCAGATAAAGGTATAGAATATATGGACTCTCCTACCTTTACAAGCAACGCTCTAATAATGGCCAAGGTCAGAGGTAAGCGAAGATAAAAGGTAGTACCTACACCCAGCTGGCTCTCTACTCTCACCTGTCCATTTACCCGCTCGATATTTCTTTTTACCACATCCATGCCTACTCCTCGCCCGGAAACCTCGGTAACTTCGTCGCTGGTCGAGAAACCAGGGTAAAAAATGAAATCCACTATTTCTCGCTCACTCATTTTACTCACTTCTTCTGGAGTAACCAGGCCCATTCCCACTACCTTATCCTTTATTTTTTCTACATCCAGCCCTCTCCCATCATCCTCAACTACAATCACTACTGAATTTTCTTCTTGATAAGCCCGAAGAATGACTTTCCCTTGAGGAGGCTTGCCTTTGTTTATCCTTTCTTCTCTGCTTTCAATACCATGGTCTACAGCATTACGCAAGAGGTGAATTAGAGGGTCAGTTATTTCTTCCAGAAGAGAGCGATCTAATTCTGTTTCTTCTCCTTCAATTATAAAATCTATTTCTTTACCCGACTGACGAGCAAGGTCTCTTATCAAACGAGGAAAACGGTTAAAAACTTCAGCCAGGGGAAGCATTCTGGCTTTCATTATCTCCATTTGTAAATCATTGGTAACACGACCAATATGAGTGGTAGTATCAGACAGTATTTCTCGAAACTGAACCAGTTCTTGATAATCTTTCAGTCGCTGGATTATATCTTCTAACCTGGTACGGTCAATTACCAACTCTCCCACCAGATTGAGGAGAGAATCCAATCTTTCTACGTCTACCCTTACCGTTTTTTTCAAATTAGTAGTAATTTTTTGTTCTCCGGTGGGGGGAATAGTATTTTTCTCTTCCTTCTCCTCTATTCGGTTCTTTTCTTCCTCCTCTCCCTCTTTTACTTCTACTCTCTCTATTTCAGCCACAGACCCCACTATTTTAGCTACCTCCTCTGGAGGAAGAGCGGTACGAACCAAAATATCAAAGCTCTGACCAAAATTTTCTCCCTCGAGGTCAGAAAGAGAAGGAACAGTATTTACCACTTCTATGCCACTATCCTGCAGGCGACTGATGACAAGGTAAGCTCTCACCCCTTTCATGGAGCAGTCAGAAGCCAGCTTAACTGTCAACCAGTATTCCCCGCTATCATCTTTTTCTTTTTCTCCTCGAAAATCCTGTAACGCAGAAAATATTTCTTCCATATTCCAGTCTGGTTCCTGCCCTTTTTTCGTTATCTCTTCCAGCATCCTCTTTGAAAAATCCACTCCCTGCAAAAGAAGGTCAATTAGGGAAGAGCTAACAGACACTTCCCCCCGACGCACCCTGTCTAAAAGATTTTCCAAGAGGTGAGCTAATTCTGTCATCTGCTGAAAACCCATAGAACCAGAAGAGCCTTTAATAGTGTGGAAAGAGCGGAAAATAGCCTGAATAAGGTCCTGATTGTAGGGTTCTTTTTCCAGCTTTACCAGATTTTCTTCTAAGCTCTCGATGTGTTCCTTTGCTTCTTCTATAAACACTCCCAAATAATGACTGACGTCAAAAGTATCTCCCAAATTTTTCTATCCTCCTTCCCCCTTTTTATTCATTTTAACATGATTATTCATTTTGAAGTAGGATACTCAAGGGTTATTTTCAGAGTGATAATAGAGTTGGCTTCAATTCCTACTTCACCCGAGTGAGGCAAAAATCCAGCTTTTTCCACAGTGATGATAAACTTACCCACTGGCAAATCAGATAAAGTAAAGCTCCCATCAGTTCCTGAGGTAGCATGGTAATTGCCATCCAGGGTGATTTTCGCTCCAGAAACCGGCTTTCCATCTTCATCAAACACATATCCCACCAACTTTCCTAAAAGAGGAGAAAGTTCAATGGTTATTTCAAAAATCCCCTCCCTCGGTATATCCACAGCTTCATTATTTGTTGCATATCCATAGAGAGTAGCAATTATCACCTGTCTTCCCGCAGGAACAAGGGGCAAAAAGAAAGAACCATCGGATGCAGTGAGGTCAAAACGGGTAGGATAGTCTCTTACCTGTACCTCTACACCATATAACCCTTCACCAGTTAGCTCATCTACCACTTTTCCTTTAACATCTACCATAGGATGAATCGGAGGTAAATTAGGAGAGTTTCCTCTGAAACAACCGACTAATATCAAGGGCACAAAAAGAAGTAAATACAAAATTTTCTTCAATCTCATCCCCCTTGAGGAATTAACCCGTAAGGATAAATACCAGGAGTTAATTCCAGAGTATATATGGTTATAGAATCTCTAATCGTGGAGTAACCATCTTTGGAAATATCAACAGTGTAAGTTCCCGGAGCAAGTTGAAAAACCACCCGGCCGGCGCTATCAGTATATTTCTCCCCTGAAAAACCCTCTCCCAACACTAGCACTTGAGCTCCAGAAATGGGAAGCACTGTTCCTTCGGTAGAATAAAGTTCTTCGTAAACCAAAAAAACGGTTTCTTTCATCTGCCAGCGAATACCAGAGCAGCCTGCCAGAAACAAAGGCAGGAATACGAGAATAAAAAACCAGAGCCAATTCCGGCGATAGATCATTTATTTCCTCCTTCCTGCAATTTCAAGATAAATTTTTTTGCCATTTTTACTTTTTTATCCCTTTTATAAAATGAAAAAATAGATGAAAAAATTTTACGGAAGAAAATGAAACAGAACCATAAAGGATAAACACCCCCCTATTACTCCCGTATTGTAATACTCTGAATCTGAAAGCTAGAGGTTTAGAAAAAGGACCATCGTGTGCAGTGGGAGATGGAGCTATGGGATTCTGGAGCGTTCTCCAGGTATATGGTAAAATCCGCCCTTGAACGTCTGGATGTATAAAACTGGTAATGCGTTAGATAAGATAAGAAAGCTAAAAGTGACTTGCATGATGCCTGGATGGCAGAAACTAAAGAAGAAGCTGAACAAGCTTTTAATCTCTTTATTAATAAATATCAATCAAGCTAAGTATCCTAAAGCAGTTGAGTCTCCCAAAGACCGAGAAACACTTCTCACTTTCTATGACTTTCCAGCTTACATTCCTAGCATCTTCGAACTACTAACCCAGTGGAATCCACTCGTGAGCCTGTCAGATTAAGAACCAGAAATACCGTAATTGCGGTTCTCGAATAACAGTACTCAGTATGGTTTTCCGTCTCTTCCTCCGTGCTCAAGATGGATGGAGAAGATTAGATGGAGTTCTCCGTCTAGGGAGGTGATGCAAGGAGTGAAGTTCGTTGATGGAATTCGAGAAGAGGATGACGCTTCTCTCGGATCATATACAAAATTTGGCAGTAACTCTAAATTGAATGGAAAAAGATTAAAAACTAATAATAGAGGAAAAACAAAAAAATACCCCTACAATAGATTGATACTATCGACATTACAACGGCTTTTGCAGTTAACCATAACTATG
>ERZ773359.3775-NODE-3775-length-16833-cov-5.542615_pt1 | contig 16833 bp, 19 predicted proteins | sample MGYA00374955_ERZ773359 | MGnify/ENA primary metagenome ERZ773359 (study PRJEB29098, sample SAMN04486028) | biogas fermenter metagenome | study: EMG produced TPA metagenomics assembly of the Biogas fermentation microbial communities from Germany - Plant 4 DNA1... | reverse complement strand
GGTTCAAGTTCCCAGCCCAAAAAGTGATCGTGAACTTGGCTCCAGCCCACTATCCCAAGGACGGAGCTCTGCTGGACCTGCCCATCGCCCTGGGAATTCTAGCTCATCAGGGAGTCGTCGAACGTGCTGCCCTCCAAAAACGCATCTTCGCCGGAGAGCTTTCGCTCAGTGGAGCGCTCAAGCGCATCAGCGGCGTGCTCAGCCTTGCCGACCTCGCCCACGAACACGGGCTCGAGCTCATCCTGCCCCAGGCCAACGCCCAGGAAGCTGCCCTAGCGGGACGGGAGAACGTGGTCTTAACCCCTTCCCTAACCCACCTCGTGGGTTTTCTGGCCGGCAAAACGCCAGCACCAAGGCTGCCTGAGCTGACGCTTACTCAGACGATTCCCGCTCCCCAGAAAGCTGTAATCAAGGGTCAGGCCCAGGCCAAACGGGCCCTAGAGATCGCGGCGTTGGGGCGGCACCATATCATGCTCTTGGGGCCGCCGGGCGTGGGTAAGACGCTCTTGGCCACACACGCTCAGGCTCTGCTTCCTCCATTGAAACGGGATGAGATGCTGATCTTAAGCAAAATCTACGAGGCCGCCGGCCTGCTCACGGCTGAGGGGCCGCCCCCCGTGGTACGGCCGCTGCGCGCTCCCCACCACAGCGTTTCTCCAGCGGGGCTGATCGGCTCACGCAGCGGAAGGCCGGGGGAAATCACCTTGGCCCATCTGGGCATTCTGCTGCTCGATGAGTTTCCCGAATTCTCTCTAAATGCCCTGCAGGGACTGCGTGAACCCCTGGATCACCGGGAAGTACACCTATCCAGGGCAGAACACGCTGTGACCTACCCCGCGGATTTCTGGTTGATCGCGACGGCCAATCCCTGCCCCTGCGGTTACCTGGGCAGTTCTGTCCGGCTCTGCACCTGCACCAGCAGGGATCTGGCCAGGTACAGACGAAAATTACGCGGTCCATTGCTGGACCGCATCGAACTGTTTTGCTATCTAGCTCCCCTTTCCCCAGAGGAGCTGCAGGAGAAGACTGCACCCTGGCCAGACCGCCCACCGTTCCGACAGCAGGCTGCCCGCTCCCTTAGGGTCAGCCCCGCCGCACAGCAGTTCCTCTATCAGGCGCAGAAGAATCTGGGCCTGTCTGTGCGGGCAGTGGAGAGTGTGCAGCGTATCGCCGCTAGCATCGCTCGGCTTGATGGGGCACCCTGCGTGGACGAACCTCAAGTGGCGGAGGCGCTGCAGTACCGCTGGGAGACCCACCTGCATCTGCTGGCCTGATCTACATATCCCAGGCCAGATCCTCCTTGGCAACTTTGAGCACAACCGATGTCCCCGTGTTGTTGATGCCCGGTACGTCGCTCAACTTATCCACCAGGAATGTGAGCAGTTCATCATTGCTGGATACTACCACTTCGATGACCAAATCATAGTTGCCTGTGGAAAGCGCTACATAGCGCACTTCCTTCAACGCGCTGAGCCTCTTGGCAATCTCCTCAATCCGGGCGCGGTCCACTTTCAAGCCTACGATGGCCACCGTCTTCAGACCAACCTTGAATGGATTGGCGATGCCCACGATTTTCAGCAGGCCTTCGCTGCGCAGCCGGGCCACCCGGCGCCGCACGGTCCCTTCTGCCAAACCGAGCTTGTTGGCAATGGTGAGAAAGGGCATCCTGCCGTCCTGCTGCAGTAGGCGTATGATTTCACGATCGAACTCATCCAGGACAAATCCGTTCATCCGTGCGATGCCTCCGTTTCTACAAAATCCTTGAAAGGCGCCCAATCATGAATCTGTTTGTGAATCTGCAGCACGATGGACGTCTCCGTGCTGATGATCCCTTCGATCTGGGAGAGCTTCTCATTGAGCAGCTGCACCAGCTGAGTGTGGTTGGGCAGCACCACCATGGCCACCAGATCGTAACCCCCAGTGGTGACCACCAGATAACGGACTTCCCTCAGCGCCCGTAACGCGGCGATTACCCCTTCCAAGTGGATGCGATCCACCTTAAACCAGATGAAGGCCACGGTATCGAGCCCCATCTTCAGAGGGTCTGTCACCCCCATGGTCTTCAAGACCCCGCTGTCTTCCAGGCGTTTCACCCTTTTGCGGATAGTGCCCTCCGAGACGCCCAAATGGGAGGCTAAGGTAACGAAGGTCATTCTGCCGTCTTCTTGCAGGTAACCCAAGATCTTTTTGTCCAGGTCGTCGAGAGTAAGCGGCTGTATTGTCCTCACCCTTTCTGTCCCTACTCATTTCATCATTTCTTATCTCATTTTCTACGAAAAAACTGCTTTTCCTTGTGAAAGTAAAATAATTGTCACATAAAAAGAGACTCCAACAAAGAGAGTCTCTGAACCAAGCCCGAGAAAGGCGGAGATCACCGCCGGCGGATGAGGTCCCGCAGGAATCTCGCCAGGTTATCCCACATGATCTTGAACCAGCTGCCCCTCTCCACCTCTTCAGCCGCGAGCAGGGGCACCTGTTTCACCAGTTCATCCTGGAGATAAATGCTCAAAACTCCTACCTGGTCGCCCTTTTGCACCGGCGCTTCCACTTCCTTGGCCTGGATCCCCACACTCACAGTGGTACCTACTCCTTTAGGTACAGCGATGATCGGCTCCTGGACCATCAACCCCACCTGGGACTGCTCGCCCTTGAACACTCTGGTAGTTTTGTCGCTAAGCAGAGGAGCGATGTTCACCAGATCGAAGCTGCGGTACCCATAGGTGAGCAGAGCCGCCGCTTCCTGCTCCCGCTTGGCTTCACTGTCGGCCCCGAGCACCACGGCAATAAGGCGTCTGTTGTTCTGCACAGCAGTCGCCACTAGATTGTAGCCCGCTGCTTCTAAGTGCCCAGTTTTCAAGCCGTCCGCCCCCTCAAAAGTGCGCAGCAAGCCATTGCGGTTATACTGGACGATGGGATTGCGGCTGGAGCGGGGCTGATAGGAAAAAGAGAGCTCTTGGTGAAACCGCACGGCCTCCGGGTGCTCCGCAAGATAGGCGCGGACCAGCAAGGCCACAGCTTCAGCAGTAACCTCATTGTCAGGAGACAGACCATGTACGTCCACAAAATGCAGCGGAAGGTTGAGAGAGCGGGCTTTGTCGTTCATGAGCTGCACGAATGCAGCTTCGCTCCCCGCGATTCCTTCTGCCAGGGCCACACAGGCATCATTGCCCGAAACAACTGCGATGCCCAGTAGAAGTTGCTCGATGGTGACCACTTCGTTGGGCTCCAAGAACATACGTGAGCCGATCATGCGCCAGGCCCGTTCGCTCACCACGACGGTGTCGTTCAGGCTGATGCGGCCAGCTTTCACCTGATCAAGAGCCACGTACATGGTCATGATCTTCACCAAGCTCGCGGGCACGCGGGGCTCCTGTCCGTTTTTCGAATACAACACTTGTCCCGATTGGAAATCCAAAAGGACGGCGGCCTGGGAGCTGATGTCCAGCGCAGGCGCCTGTTGAGCCAGGGCAAAGCTGGGTAAGATAAGAAGGAAAATAAGAAAAGAAATGAGTGCTTTCGACCACTGTTTCATTGAAAAGCTCCCTTCACCCATTTGAATCTATAGCCTTTCCTATGTGGACTAATGCCCACCACATCGAAGCGCACGGCTTCCACTTCCTGGGCATGGATCTGCAGATAAGCCTGTGCTGCCAGCTTTATTCTGCGTATCTTGCCTGGAGTAACCTGCTCCAGGCTGGTGCCGAACCGCTCAGAACTGCGGTACTTCACCTCCACGAACACGAGAGTCGAGCCATCCAGCATGATCAGATCAATTTCCCCGAACCGCCGGGTGAAATTGGCGGTGACAAAGCGCAGGCCCTGTCCGATGAGGAACTCCCGGGCCAGCTCCTCTCCGAGTCGCCCCTTGTTCACAGTCCGGCGACCCGAAAGGAGCGGCGGTGCACTGGGCAGCGCCCGGCTTTCTGGATGGCTTCCCGGTGTTCTTTAGTAGGGTATCCTTTATTCTGGCTGAAATTATAGATGGGATACAGCTCGTGGTACCCGTCCATAATGCGATCCCGTTCCACCTTAGCTACGATACTGGCCGCGGCTATGGACAGAGAAAGCTGATCACCTTTGATCACTGCCTTTTGGGGCCACTGGAGATCAGGGATGGGCAGGCTGCCGTCCACCAGGCAGAAATCGGGTTCCGCCGGCAGAGCCGCCAGAGCGCGCTTCATGGCCAGGAAAGTGGCCTGCAGGATGTTCAGCTCATCGATCTCGGAGGCACTTGCCTGGCCGATACCCACCAAGCAGGTGCTTAATATTTCTTCGTAAGCCTGTTCCCGTTTTCTAGGGGAGAGGGCCTTGGAATCACGGATTTCCACACTGAAACTCGCTGGTAAAATCTGCACTGCGGCTGCCACTACGGGCCCCGCCAGAGGACCGCGGCCTGCTTCATCAATGCCCACAACTCGCTGAAATCCCTGCTTTTTTAGATGTTCCTCCAATCTCAGCATCCCTGCACCTCGCTTGGCTCTAGATCAAGGGTGACTGCCCCCAGCTTGCCGGTGCGAAAGTCCTTGAGCACCAAGGCCGCTGCTTGATCCAGGTCTATCTCGCCACCTGGTAGCAAGCAGCCCCGCCGGCGGCCGATTTCTTCCAGGGCCGTCTCCAAATCGAGGCTTCCGTAGCGCTCTTGGAGCCCTTGGGGATAATGCTGCTCAAGCCAGGCCAACAGCCAATTGGCCAAGGCCGTCTGATCGAGCACCTCATCGCGAATGGCAGCCACCGCGGCCAGCCGCCTGGCTACCTCCTGGTCCTCAAACTTAGGCCAGAGGATGCCTGGACTGTCCAGAAGCAGCATCCCCTTGCCCGAGAGCCACTGTTTGCCCCTGGTTATCCCAGGCCTGGCGCCGACCTGAGCGGCCCGCCGGCCGGTGAGGGCATTGATCAGGGCCGATTTGCCCACATTGGGAATCCCCACCACCATCAGCCGGGGCTGACGCTTGAGGCCGGAAAAGGTGCGCCGCACCAAGCCCCTCAACCGGCCCACGCCTGTGCCGGCGAGTAAGTTTACCGCAACGGCCTGCTCTCCGCGACTCTGCCAGTACTCCAACCACTGGCTGGTCTTCTCTGGGTCTGCCAAATCCATTTTGGTCAGCACGATCAGGCGCGGCTTATCGGTCAACTCCAGAAGAACTGGGTTGCGGCTGCTTACCGGAACCCTGGCATCCACCACTTCCAGCAGACCATCCACCAAAGCCAGTGCCTCCTGGATCTGGCGCCTGGCTTTGGTCATGTGTCCAGGATACCATTGGATAGTCATCACTCTGCCCCGATCCTTTCCAAGGCCGGTGGTATGCTGATCCAGCTGATCTGGTTCAACGGCCAGTACACGAACATGGCTCTACCCACCAAATTCTTCCTAGGCACAAACCCAACATCGGGGTACCGGCTGTCATCGCTGTTGCGCCGGTTGTCGCCCAGCACGAAGTAATGGCCCTCAGGAACCAACACAGGCCCGAACGTGGGGGCGCTGTAGGTTCCGTACGTGGGGCCGTTGATGTAGTTCTCTTCTACACGCTGCCCGTTAATGTGCAGGTAGCCGTTCTTGATGGTGATCTCATCACCCGGCAGGCCGATGATTCTTTTGATAAACCTGCGGCGCATGTCACCGGGATACTTGAACACCACCACGTCTCCCCGTTTGGGATCGCTGAAGCGGTAGCTCACCTTCTCTACCATGAGGCGCTGGCCGTCGTGAAAGGACGGTTCCATGGAACTGCCTTCCACCAGAAAAGACTGGGCGATGAAGAGTATGATAAAGGCCGCCAGCACCACCGAAACGAGTAGTGCCTCGGCATACTCTCTGATCTGTGATTTCGCCATACGCGTGCCTCCCACCTTCCCTGTTGGCAGATTAGAAAAAGAGGAGTGTCATCCCCACTCCCCTTGGGAAAGGTCCCCAAACGCTACCGGCGGAGCTCCTTGATGCGGGCTGCCTTACCGGAACGCTCCCTGAGATAGTACAAGCGGGCCCGGCGAACTCTACCGCGGCGAACCACTTCGATCTTGTCGATCCGAGGCGAGTGGAGCGGAAATGTCCTTTCCACGCCTACACCTTGGGAAACCTTGCGGACGGTAAAGGTCTCGCGGAGCCCACCGCCCCTTCTTTTGATCACAACGCCTTCAAAAACCTGAATTCTCTCGTTGTTGCCCTCCACAACCTTTACGTGTACCCTCACGGTGTCACCAGGGCCGAACTCAGGCAGATCAGTGCGCAGCTGTTCTTGCTCAATGGTCTGAATGATGTTCATCGTCATTTACCCTCCCTTCACAGGAATACTCCTGCACCAATTCTTCTAGAATCTCGCGTTCTTCCGCTGACAGCTCTCTGTGCTGCAGCAGATCTGGCCGCCGCAGCAGGGTGCGCCGCAGCGACTCCTTCAATCTGAAACGGCGGATTTGCTCATGATGTCCGCTGAGCAATACTTCAGGCACCTGCAGATCGCGGAAGTTGGCCGGCCTGGTATACTGGGGATAATCCAGCAGACCGTCTTGGAACGACTCTTCCTGCAGCGAGCTGGCATCACCCAATACTCCTGGCAGCAGCCTCGCCACCGCATCTACAACCACCATGGCTGGTAATTCTCCGCCTGTGAGCACATAATCTCCAATGCTTAATTCCCAGTCCACCCAGTTCTGGCGCACGCGCTCATCGATTTCCTCATAGTGCCCAGCTAACAGGATCAATCGCGGCAGCCGGGCCAGTTCTGCTGCCATCTGCTGGTTGAACACACTCCCCTGGGGAGATAAGTAGATCACCGGAGCATCGGAATCACCCCGTACCGCTTCAATGGCCCGAACCAGAACATCTGGCCGCATAACCATCCCAGCGCCTCCGCCGTAGGGAGTATCATCAACGGTACGATGCTTATCCAGCGCATAATCGCGAATATTCCAGATCTCCACTGACAGCAGTCCCCGTTCCCTAGCTTTCCCGATAATGCTGGTGCTCAACGGCCCACTAAACATCTCGGGAAACAAGGTGAGGATGTCAAAGCGCATGTGCTCACCCCCCAACGTCACTCGAGCAAACCGTCCATCGGCTCGATAATCATCAAGCCTTCCTCTGGCCGGATGTCTTTCACCACTTGGGGAATGGCAGGAATTAAGACCTCTCTCTGCTTGCTCACCCCAGGATAGGGTTTCACCACATAGACATCATTGGCCCCTGTGGACAGGACATCGGTAACCACACCCAGCTTCTCTCCGGAATCGGTTTGGCATTCCAGGCCGATGATCTGGAAGATGTAATAGCGGCCCGGCGGAAGCGGCATCAGTTCCTTCTCGCTCACTTTGATCAGCATGCCGCGCAGCTTTTCCGCTTCGTCAATGCCGTCCACTCCCTTGAGCTTGAGGAGCAAGCCGTCTTTGTGCTCGCGGCAGGATTCCAGGGGAATGAGAGCCTCGGGCTCTTCCACCTCTGGCAAAAACAGCCGCACCGCCTCCATCTGCTTGAAGCGCTCGGGAAAATCAGTGTGGGGAATGATCTTGATCTCACCGCGATTACCCCAGGTGGCCGCCACCTCACCCACAACGATCCACTTAGGCTTGTCTCTCTTCGATTTCCACATGGACTTGAACCCCTGACTTGATGGCAGAAGCTTTAACCACAGAGCGGATTGCGTTAGCAATACGCCCGCCCTTGCCGATCAGGCGCCCCATGTCATCGGGTGCCACATACAGGGTGTAGACCAGTTCACGCCCCTTTTCCCGGACGTCCACAATGACCTCTTCTGGATGGCTGGCCAGAGACTTACCGATAAATTCAATTAAGTTCTTCACACTGACCTCCTACCCTTCCTTACGGGATGCGGCAAACTTATCCAAGACTCCCGCGCGCTTGAGCAGCGACTTGGCCGTATCCGATGGCCGGGCACCTTTTCGCAGCCAATCCAATGCTTTCTCCTCGTCAATCTGGATCTCCGCGGGATCAGCGATTGGGTTGTAGTAGCCAATGCTTTCGATAAACGCGCCATCCCGAGCGGCTCGCGAATCGGCCACAACCAAGCGGTAAAACGGCCTCTTCTTGGCGCCCATCCTCTTGAGACGAATCCTCACTGCCATGTCCATCACCTCCTCTTAGGGTACTCAATCTATTGGAACAGGGAAAACATTCCCTTTCTTTTGCGCCCTTTAGGCACACTGGAAAACTGCTTCAACATCTGCTTGGTCTGGGCAAACTGTTTGAGCAGCCGGTTCACATCCTGCACCTTGGTTCCAGACCCCTGAGCGATCCTTTTGCGCCTGGACCCCCCGATAATCTCGGGCCTGCGCCTTTCTTCCGGCGTCATGGAGTTGATGATCGCTTCAATTTTCTTCAAGTGGGAATCATCCACTTCCAGACCCTTAAGATGCTTGGCCCCTCCCAAACCTGGTATCATGCCAATGAGCTGATCGATGGGGCCCATCTCCTTCATCTGTTCGATCTGCTCCAAGAAATCTTCCAGGGTAAACTCGGCTTCCTTCAGCTTGGCCGCCATTTTCTCGGCCTTCTCCTGATCGACGGCTGCCGCGGCCTTTTCAATCAGGGTGAGGATATCCCCCATGCCTAAGATGCGGGAAGCCATGCGGTCGGGATGGAAGGGTTCCAAACCATCCATCTTCTCGCTGACCCCCACGAACTTGATGGGCTTTCCTGTCACCGCTTTTACGGATAGGGCGGCTCCGCCCCGGGCATCGCCATCAAGCTTGGTCAGGACCACGCCGCCAACATCGAGGCGTGCATTGAAGGTTTCGGCCACATTGACCGCATCTTGACCGGTCATGGCATCCACAACCAGTAGAATCTCCGCTGGCTGCACCGCTTCCTTGATCTCCACCAGTTCCTGCATGAGCTCTTCATCCACGTGCAACCGCCCAGCCGTATCCAACAGCACCACGTCGTTGCCGAACTTGCGGGCATGGCTGCAGGCTGCTTTGGCGATATCCACCGGGTTCTGCTCACCCATGCTGAATACAGGTATCTCCAGCTGTTCGCCTAAGACCTGTAACTGCTTGATGGCCGCTGGGCGGTAGATGTCGCAGGCCACCAGCAGCGGGCGGTGCCCCTGGGTTTTGAGCAGGCGGGCTAACTTGCCCGAAGTTGTAGTCTTGCCCGAACCCTGCAGGCCCACCATCATGATCACGCTAGGGGGCTGGCTGGACAAGGTAAGCTTCACTTGGGTGCCGCCCATGAGCTGAGTGAGCTCTTCGTTGACGATGCGGATCACCTGCTGGGCAGGGGTGAGGCTGCTGAGAACCTCATGGCCAGTGGCCCTTTCCTTCACATGGGCGATGAAATCCCGCACCACTTTGTAGTTCACATCCGCTTCCAGCAGAGCCAGCCGGATTTCGCGCAGAGCCTGGTCCACATCTTTTTCGCTTAAGCGGCCCTTGCCCCGCAGTTTCCGCATGGTCTCCTGCAGGCGGGATGATAGGTTCTGAAAAGCCATGCCAGTCTCTCCTAACTCGCTCCTCGCGCTTTTTGGATTTGCTCTTCGATGGCTGTTAAGTGAGGCAGCTCTCCGCATTGACTGCGCAGCTCTTCAACCAACTGCATGATTTTGCCATAGATGCTCTGCCGCTCCTGGTCTTTCTGCAAAAGGCCCAGCTTCTGCTCGAACTCCTCTAGAATTAGGCCAACCCGCCGCAGCGTATCGTACACCGCCTGGCGGGAGATGCACAGCTCCTCGGCGATTTCGCCCAAGGACAGATCGTCGTGGAAATAAAGCTGGAAAACATCTTGCTGACGTTCTGTCAAGAGCGGGCCGTAAAAGTCAAACAGCAGGCTCATGCGGAGTGTTTTTTCCATGGCCATCTCCTGTTAAGCTTAATCACTTTACACTACCTAAGTATAGACAGCTCAAAGGGGAATGTCAAGCCCAAACTCTTGACACTGAAAACCTAATTCTCTGCCTCGCCAAACAGCGCGGCTACAAAGGCGCGGGCATCAAAATCCTGCAGATCCTCATACTGTTCGCCTACACCCACGAGCTTGACGGCAAGGTCCAGCTCGTTAGCCAAGGCCAGCACAATACCTCCCTTGGCGGTTCCGTCCAACTTGGTGAGGGCAATACCTGTAAGGGGCACAGCTTCGCTGAAGATCTTGCCCTGGGACAGCGCGTTCTGGCCGGTAGTGGCATCCACCACCAGCAGCACTTCATCCAGTTCTCTACCCAGTTCCCGCTGCACCACCCGGTGTATTTTCGACAGCTCCGACATGAGGTTGACTTTGGTCTGCAAGCGGCCTGCAGTATCGATGATCAGCACATCGCTGCCCCTGGCTTTAGCGGCCGTGATGGCATCGAAGGCCACCGCCGCCGGATCCGATCCCTCCTGGTGGGCAATGAGCTCCACCCCCAGGCGGTTGGCCCACACACCCAGCTGTTCAATAGCCCCGGCCCGGAAAGTATCGCCCGCGGCCAGCAGGACCTTAGCCTTTTCCTGCTGGAAGCGGTAGGCCAGTTTGGCAATGGTGGTGGTTTTGCCTGCTCCGTTCACACCGACCACCATAATGACATAAGGCTTCTCCGTGGGCGTCTTGAGGGGCGCGGCGTTTTTCTCCAGGAGGGCCACCATCTCTTCCCTGAGCATGGCCCGCAGCTCTTCGGCTTCGGTCACCTTTTCCTCCCGAGCCCGCTCGCGCAGGCGATCCACCAGCAGCAGCGCAGTAGTGACGCCGCAGTCTGCTTCGATGAGCACTTCTTCCAACTCTTCGAACAGCTCTTCATCGATCTTGCGGCCTGTGGTGATCTGCTCCACTTTGGAGACCAACTGCTTTTTGGTCTTCTCCAGCCCGCTGACTAACCTCCTGAAAAAACCGCTCTCCTTCGGCTGGTCCTGCTTTTCTGGCTGGTCCTGCCTTTCTGATTGCTCCTGCTTTTCTTCCTTGGCGGGAGCGGATTTATCCCCAAACATGCGTTTCCAAAACACCGACTACTCCTCCTGTCTTAATGCCACTGAGATGATCTGGGAAACTCCCTCTTCTCCCATGGTCACGCCGTACAGGGTATGGGCATGCTCCATGGTCCTCTGCCTATGGGTAACCACCAAGAACTGCGTATCCTTGGTAAACTCTCTCATCAAGAGGCAAAAGCGTTCCAAATTCGCTTCATCCAAGGTGGCATCGATCTCATCCAGCACCCAGAAGGGTGTGGGCTTTACCCGCCTGATGGCAAACAGCAGGGCAATGGCAGTCAGAGCCCTCTCCCCGCCGGAAAGCAGCAGCAGGTTCTGCAGCTTTTTGCCGGGAGGCCGGGCTAAGACATCGATGCCTGTGGTCAAGATCGACTCGGGATCAGTTAGCACCAGATCGGCGCTCCCTCCCTGGAAAAGCCAGCTGAACAGCTTTTGAAACTCGCTGCGCACCTGCTCGAACACCTCTTTGAGCCTGGTGCGGCAGAGTTTGTCCATCTCGCTGATCACATCCATCAAACCAGCGCGGGCCTTGTTCAAATCGGCGAGCTGGTCTTGAAGGAAACTGCACCGCTCCAAAACCCGCTCGTATTCTTCGTGGGCCGTGGGATTGACCAGCCCCAGTTCCCGTATCTGCCTGCGCAGATCCTCTATGGACCGCTTAAGCACAGCCTCTTTCTCCCGCACTTCCCTGTTCAAGATGGAAGCAAGAGTAAGGTCGCGCTCGGCTAGGGCTTCGCGCACCTGGTCCTGCTGGCTTTCCATCTGGCCAAGTTCAACCTCAAGACGGTAGAGCGTTCTCTCCCGGCGCAGCTGCTCTTTTTCCAGCTGCATTAATTGTGCCCCGAGCTCAGCCCTTTCTTTCTGCACTGCCTGGCGTTCCAGCTTCTGTTGCTCCAAGGCGGTGCGCAGCTCCTGTTCCTCCAGTTTACGCTGCTCGTTCTCTGCAGCCGCCCTTCGGATGTACTCTTCGTTACGCTGCTGTTCACCAGTGATCTGCTCCAGTTCCAGCTGGGCCTGTTCCAGCGCAGTCGCGGCTTCTTTCTTCCTCTGCTCCACGTTGCCCAATCCTGTGCGCTTGTTGTCCAGCACGCCTTTAAGCTCCGCTAATTGCACCTGCTGCTCGGTATGCTCCTGGGCCAGGCGTTCCACGGCAGCCGCCCGTTCGGCCAGGCCTGCCTCTTCCTTTTGGATATGCTCCCGCAGCATCTGCTCTTCCAGCTCCAGCTCGCTCACTTCCGCGGCAGCAAGTTCGTACTCCGCACCGAGGCCAGTCAAGGTTTGGTGCAAGTGGGCCAGTCTGGCGGACATCTCTTGGAGACTGGGCCCCAGCCGTTCCCGCTCTTTTGCTGTCTGCTCTCTGGCCTGGTCCACACCCTGGATGGACAGCTTCGTTTCCAAGATCTCCTCCTGCAGCCTGGTGGCAGCCTGCTCACACTGGGCGATCTGCTCAAGGATAGCACGGCGCTCCCTTTCACAGCTTTCAACCTCCGCGATGAGCGCCTCAGCCTCACGCTCCAACCGAGATAGCTCCCCCTTTCGGGCCAGGAGGCCAGAAGTACGGGTATTCAAGCTGCCGCCAGTTATGGCGCCGGTGGGAAACACCACCGAGCCGTCTTTGGTGACGATGCGGGAGAACTGCTTGAGTGTCTTTTTGAGGCGCAGAGCTGTATCCAGATCCTCTGTGACCACGACGCGGCCCAAGAGAGTAGCTAGGGCAGGCCTGAACTCCTCGGCAAAGGACAATAGGCCTAGAGCCGGCCCTAAAACCCCTGGCTGGTTTAGTAAAGCCCTGGCCTGGCTCGAAAACTCGCCGCCACGCACACTGTCCAGGGGTAGTATGGTTACCCGACCGCCCTGCACCTGCTGCAGCCAGGCAATCAGAGCTTTGGCATCTTGCTCATCAGCCGTGATCAGGTTCTGCAGTCCAGAACCCAGGGCCACTTCAAAGGCCGTCTCCAGGCCTTCCGGCACCTGAATCACGTCCGCCACGGTGCCCAAGACTCGTTTCGACATCTGGGCATCCTGGAGGATGCGTCTCACCCCTGCCGTATATCCTTCATAGCCTTCTTCCAGCTCTTGCAGTGTCCTGAGGCGTGCCGTGATCCGGGCTTGAGCAGCTTCCAGCTCTCTGCGCCTCTGCTCTTGAGTACTCAGGGCAGTCCTAGCTGCACTGAGCTGTCGCTGCAGTGCACTCTCCTGTTCAACTTGCTGCTGCAGCCGGCCCCTCAACTCCTCTGCCCGGTGATCCAAGGCCCGCAGCTCGCTCGCTAGAGAGCTGCGTCGTTCCTCCAGCACCGCTCTTTCCTGCTCAGCGCGGGCGATTTGCTCCTCCAGATTGCTGCGCCGTTCCGCGAAGCTGCGCTGAAAATTACGTTTATCCGCTAGTTCGCGCATGAACTCGAAGAACTCATCTTTCAACCTGTCCACGTGGGCGCGCGCCTGCTTCTGCCGTTCCTGCAGGCTGGACACAGCCTGTTCAGCGCTGAGCACCGCCTGCTGCTGAATGCGCAGCCTTTCCTCCAACTGCTCTATCTCCTGGCGGAGCTTGTCCACTTCCTCCGCAAGAACGTGCAGTTCTGCCCTTTTCGCGTCGATTATGGCAGCGAGCTGCTGCTTGCGTGACTCCTGGTTTTTGACCCGTTCCTGGTGCAGTTCGATGCTGTGGGCCGTCTGCTTATATGCATCCAGCAGATCGCTCAGCTCCTGCTGTTTGCGCTCCACCTCGTTGTGAACCAGTTCTTCTTGGGCCTCCAGTTCAGCAGCTTGATCCTCGAGGTTGGCCAGCTCCAGCCTTCCCTGTTCGTATTCCATCTGCACTCGCTTGTAGTCTTCTTCGATCTTGGTCAGCCGGGCCGCGAGAGCCTGCCATGTGAGATGAAAATAATCCAGCTCCGCTTCCTGCAGCTGCGCCGCGAGGGATAAATAAAGACGGGCCTGCTTGGCCTGCTCTTCCAAGGGCCCGAGCTGGCTTTCCAACTCATGGAGTAGATCGGTAACCCGAAGTAGATCGACACTGGTATCTTCCAGTTTGCGCAGGGCCTCCTCTTTGCGCTGCCTGTATTTGACGATGCCCGCGGTTTCTTCGAGCAAAATGCGCCGGTCTTCCGACCGCACGCTGAGCACTTGGTCAATCTGGCCCTGTCCAACAACCGCGTAGCTTTCCCGGCCCAACCCAGTGTCGGTGAAGAGATCTTGAATATCTTTGAGGCGGCAGCTCCGTTTGTTGATGAAGAACTCGCTGTCGCCTGAACGGTAGACGCGCCGAGCCACGGTCACTTCTGCGTAGTCAATGGGCAGAAAACCGTCCGAGTTGTCTAAGGTGAGCCGCACTTCGGCCATGCCCAAGGGTCTCTTGCCGTCGGAGCCCGCAAAGATGATATCCTCCAGTTTACTGCCCCGCAGGCTCCTAATGCTCTGTTCTCCGAGCACCCAGCGCAGGGCATCGGAGATGTTGCTCTTTCCGCTGCCGTTGGGGCCTACAATGGCTGTGATTCCGGGGCCGAATTCCAAGACCACCGGCTGCCCGAACGACTTAAACCCTTGTATTTCCAGGCGCTTTAAACGCATAAAACTCCTCCAAGACCAGTACTAACCCCTGCCCATTGTACCATACCTTGGAAGAAAAAAGAACCGGTTACCTGCCCAGAGGAAGCTGTAGGTACAGGTCTTCGCGCCTGCGCACGGTGGTAGGTACGTGCGGGCTGAGCAATGAGCCGTGCTCATCGAGGAGCTTGCGGAGTTTCGTACGCACCCTGGTTCGGGCGTTATCGATCACCTTCAAGCCCACTCCTATTTCCTCCTCGATTTCCCGGGCGGAGTACCCCTTGAGGAGCCGGATGATCACAGCGTACTCCAACAGCGACAGATGGTTGCGCAGAACCTGGCCGATGGCTTCATCCACATACTTGGCCTCCATGACCTTCTCCGGATCAAACTGGTCCACCGGAGCGGGCACGAAGTCCATGATGATGCGGTTATCATCGCTGCCCACAGGTGTCTGCAGCGAAGTGGCTTCATTGAGCAAACGGTGTTTGTTGCCTGTGGACTGCTTGATCACGTTGTATACGCGGCGGATGATGCACAGGTAGGCAAAGGAGCTGAACTTCACATCATACTGCTCGGGCTTATACTCCTCAATGGCGCTCAGCAGCCCAATGAGCCCCTCCTGCATTAGGTCCTCGAAATCCAGAAACGATGAATAGTAGTTGCGGACAATGTACTTGACCATAGGAATGTACTTCAGCACCAGGCGATCGCGGGCATCTTCGTCCCCGGCCCGAACCTTTTCAATGAGCTCCAGGTCAAGGGCTTGGTTGCGTCCCTGCATAATCCAGACCTCCCCTTCGTAGTCCAGGCTGCCTAGTCCATTTATATGCATGGCTATTCCTAACATTCCTGGGGGGAGGTCGAGCCAAAGCACTTTCGTTTCCATGAATTATGGATACTTCCCCTTACCATGGCTGGCCAAGCGCCCTTTTCGACCATAACTTATGTAAAGGTTTTTGGTTTTTTGGCGCTGAATGTGTTGGGGAAAACCCATGAGGAGAGTGCGGATGACTTGCAGTATTCGAACTATCTAGCCCACATGGCAGCCCTGATCAAGCAGAATCCCAGCATTACGGTGCGGGAAATCGCAGAAGAGCTCAAGTTCGCCGACAGCAAATCCGTCTATTACTGGCTGGAAAAGAGCAATATCCGGGGCATTAACGAGTTCAAACGGCTCGTGCTGGGCGGAGAAGACAGCCCCTATCCCAGCCCGTTCTCCGTGGAAATCGATGGCGTGCCCCATTATCTGGTGTCCCTTCCTCTCTTTAACTGGAATCCCAAACAAAAAAAGCCCGTGGAGGAATGGTTTTATCTCTATCACCATCCACAGCCACAGGGTCTGTTTGCGATTCGAGTGGAGACACACCAGTACAGTCCGTGGTTCCTAGAAAATGATGTCCTGGTTGTTTCGGAAGAGTACAGCGGGGAACAGCCTCAGTGGATGCTGTTCCGAACTGAGCAGGGCTTCCTCATCGGCAAAATGGTGAATGGAACCGTGATCGAGCCCAATACCCTGCGCCACCATCCCGCTGCCCTCACCGCCGTGGGCACCATCCTCACCCAACACCGCAGCCTCTATTGAATGCCGAGTTTGACCAAGGCTTGCCTGGCCGCTTCCTGCTCGGCTTCTTTTTTTGTGGTTCCGCTTCCGGCACCCAAAAACTCGCCCTCAAAATGTACTTCCACAACAAAGCGCTTGTCATGATCCGGCCCGGTCTCCTGAACCAGGGTATACACGGGCAGCTTCTTCGCCGTCTGCTGGAAGTACTCCTGGAGGGTAGACTTGGCATCAACCAAGGCCAGTTCGCCCGCATCCCAAGCAGGCAGATGGCCTAGGATGACCTGTTCGGCCCAGGCAAAGCCGCCATCGAGGTAGATGGCTCCGTACACTGCTTCCAACACATCGCAGAGCAGTGAATCCCGGTGCTGTGCACCGCTGCGCCTTTCCCCCTCTCCTACCCGCAGATACCGATCCAACTCCAGTTCCCTGGCCACATCAGCCAGGGTGGACTCCCTCACTAAAAGCGACCGCGTCTTGGCCAGTTCTCCCTCGGGCATGTCCGGAAACTTGCGGTAAAGATAGGTACTCACCGTGAGCTGCAGCACAGCGTCGCCCAAGAACTCCAATCGCTCGTTGTTGCTGCGGGGATCATGGGCCACGGAGCGGTGGGTCAAGGCCAGCTCCAACAGGCTAGGATCTTGGAATGCATAACCCAACTTCTCCTGCACAGTCTGGATTAACTCCCTTTCCATCAGGCAGCCCACCTTCTCTCAACTATAAACGGGTCCCAAAGCGAACTGACTTTGGGACCGGAAACATCACAGATTCTCGGAAATATATATCACCGCATCGCGCACCGTTGCGATTTTCTCGGCTTCCTC
>ERZ773359.3774-NODE-3774-length-16836-cov-5.022049_pt1 | contig 16836 bp, 16 predicted proteins | sample MGYA00374955_ERZ773359 | MGnify/ENA primary metagenome ERZ773359 (study PRJEB29098, sample SAMN04486028) | biogas fermenter metagenome | study: EMG produced TPA metagenomics assembly of the Biogas fermentation microbial communities from Germany - Plant 4 DNA1... | reverse complement strand
AGCAAAGAAAATAAAAACTTATAATGCCTTCCAAAGTTGGGATAAATATTTTTTCTCAACTAATAATATTGTTAATGTTATAGGAGGTACGTAAAATGGATAAACTTATAATAACTGCCGCCTTAACAGGAGCAGAGGTCACAAGGGAGCAGCAGCCTAATCTGCCGATCACACCTGATGAAATAGCTGAGGCTGCATATGAGGCTTATCAAGCTGGTGCATCAATTGTTCATGTTCATGCCAGAAAGGAAGATGGAACGCCTACCCAGGACATAGAAGTATACAGAGAGATAAAAGAAAAGATTGAGGCTAAGTGTAATGTGATTTTCCAGCCTTCTACCGGCGGTGCTGTATGGCATACTGCAGAGGAAAGGATTCAGCCTGTACTTTTGAAACCGGAAATGGCTTCTTTGACAGCAGGTACTTGCAATTTCGGACCTGATGTATTTATGAACACTCAAGAATATATGGAAAGCTTTGCAAAGACAATGCTTGAAAATGGCGTAAAACCAGAAATAGAGATTTTCGAAAGAGGTATGATAGATAACGCATTGAGAATGGTAAAGAAGGGTCTGCTGAAAACACCTATTCACTTTGATTTTGTAATGGGAGTTCCCGGAGCTATAATGGGAGAGCCTAGAGACCTTATGTATTTGGCCAACAGCATACCTGCAGGAAGCACTTGGACTGTAGCAGGTATAGGCCGTTATGAGCTTCCTCTATCAGTCATGGCTATTGTAATGGGAGGTCATGTAAGAGTAGGTTTTGAAGACAATATATATTACAGCAAGGGCGTATTGGCAGAGTCTAATGCACAGCTAGTTGCAAGAGTTGTAAGGATTGCCAAGGAATGCGGCAGAGAGGTGGCAACACCTGACGAAGCCAGGGAAATTTTAGGATTGACCAAATAATAGAAGGATAAAACAAATAATTGTAGAAATAAATAAGGAGGGGGGAATATGGAATGGTATTTGATACAAACATCAGTATTTCTGTAAGATGTGCAAAATGCGGCAGTTTTATTGTAGGGGATATGAGTTTTTTCCAGATGAAAAATGGGAAAATGGTAAATATAAAATGTGGATGCGGCGAAATCGTAGCAAAAGTAAAAAGCCGGGACTTCAAAACCTTCCATGTGCTCATCCCTTGCCTTATTTGCGGTAAGGAACATAAGTATGTGTATACATGGAAATCCTTGCCTTGTGAAAAGTTTAAAATACTTAGTTGTCCTTCCGGCTTATTCGATATAGCCTTCATAGGAGGTCAAAAACCCATAAGAAACTTCATAAGAAAAAGACAAAAAGATATAAAAGAGTTGATTGATGTATTAAGTAATATATAAATGCGTAGCCTAGGGTATTCCTTATGGGTCTTGCTTCGTGCTGCGTTGCCCTAGGGTAGTACTGTTGGGTCTGGTTACTAGTTCCGAGTTCTGAGTTCTGACCTCTGAACTCTGAGTTCTAATATAATGGAGGAATTTTTATGAAGCTTTTCATCGATACCGCAAATGTTGATGAAATACGAAGGGCAAACGATATGGGAATAATTTGCGGAGTCACTACAAACCCTTCTTTGATAGCCAAGGAAGGAAGAGATTTTAAACAAGTTGTGACTGAAATAGCCGAAATTGTAGATGGCCCTATAAGCGCCGAAGTAATAAGCCTAAAAGCAGATGAAATGGTGTCGGAAGCTCTTGAGCTTTCCAAGATACACAAGAATATAGTCATTAAAATACCCATGTGCGAAGAAGGTTTGAAGGCTGTTAAAAAACTTAAGGATAAGAATGTGAAGACCAATGTGACTCTGATTTTTTCTGTAAACCAAGCTCTCCTGGCTGCCCGGGCAGGAGCATCGTATGTAAGTCCTTTTGCAGGTAGAGTAGATGACGTGGGCAATAGGGGCATGGATATAATCAGGGATATTGCAAAGGTATTTGATATATATAAGATAAACTGTGAAATAATCGCCGCCAGTATAAGACATCCCATGCATGTTACCGAAGCAGCTTTGGCAGGCGCTCACATCAGTACTGTACCTTTCGATGTAATTAAAAAGATGATTTCACATCCTTTAACAGATATAGGTATAGAAAAATTCTTAGCCGATTGGGACAAATTCAGCAACAGATGAATATTACGATTAGATGTAGTTCGGGTGAGGATTCTCGCCTGAACTACATCAAGTTAATATAAAAGTAATTATTCTTAAATTTTTTGTTTAAAGGGGGATTTAGTTTTGATTGATAGAGATTTGGCCTTAGGCCTGGTAAGGGTTACTGAAATAGCAGCTATAGAAAGTGCCAGATGGATGGGAAGAGGAGATAAAAATGCTGCTGATAAAGCTGCTGTAGATGGAATGAGGCGTATGTTTGATACACTCAATATTGATGGTGTAGTAGTCATCGGTGAAGGAGAGCTGGATGAAGCTCCAATGTTATACATAGGAGAAGAATTGGGAAAAAGAGGTCCTGGTGATGTGAAAGTGGATATAGCAGTAGATCCTTTAGACGGGACAAATTCAGTTGCAAAAGGATTGCCTAATGCTATATCAGTAGTTGCTATAGCAGAAAGAGGATGTCTCCTGCATGCTCCTGATATGTATATGGATAAAATAGCTGTAGGCCCAAAAGCTAAGGGAGTTATAGATATCGATGCCCCAGTTGAAGAGAATCTCAGAAATATAGCTAAAGCCTTAAATAAAGACATAAAGGAAGTAACCGTCACTATGTTGGATAGGGAAAGACATGAAGGTTTGATAAAGGAAATAAGAAGAATTGGATGTCGCATCAAGCTTTTCAGAGATGGAGATGTGGCAGCTGCCATTGCTACTTGTTTTGAAAAGACAGGTGTTGATGTACTGATGGGTATCGGTGGAGCACCTGAAGGTGTAATAGCTGCTGCGGCATTAAAATGCATGGGAGGTGAATTCCAAGGAAGATTATATCCCATGAATGAGGAAGAAAGAGAAAGATGTAGATCCATGGGCATTTGTGATGTTGATAAAGTTCTAGGTCTTGAAGATTTAGTAAAAGGTGACGATGTATTTTTTGCAGCGACAGGTATATCTGATGGAGAACTGTTAAAGGGTGTTTTGTTTATGGAAAACAACATAGCAGTAACAGATTCAGTGGTAATGAGGTCAAAGACAGGCACCATAAGGTTTGTAGAAGCTACTCATGATTTATCAAGGAAACCTAAATATATGAAATATGCTTAGTTTACAATATTATATTTATTGCAGAACTATAGGAGGTGGTTAGTTGGAGGAATTAATGAAAAAAAATCTTACTGAGCTTAGGGAAATGGCTAAGGCCATGGGAATAAAGAGTTACTACAAGCTTAAAAAAGAAGACCTGGTAAAAGAAATGATGAAGATGATAGAAGCTGCCAGGGCAGCTCAAGGAATATCTAAGCCAGTAGACAAAAAAGAAGATGAAAGTTTGGAAGAGTCAACAAAGGAGAAATCATCTGATGAATTAACAAAAGAAAAGGCCCTTGATGAAGAAATACCTAAAGAGAAAACTCCTGATGGAGAAACACCAAAGAAAGAAATTTCTGAGGAACAAACCTCTGACAAAGAAAACAAGGATCAGGAACCGAATGATAGCCTAACAGAAGAAGAAAAAAGGTTCCTTGAATCTAAGGATGTTGAACAGGGTGGAAGAGCTGACGGTATATTGGAAATCCACACAGAAGGTTTTGGTTTTCTAAGATCTGATAACTATCTGTCAGGAGATAGAGATATTTATATTTCTCCCTCACAGATTAGGAGGTTCAATTTAAGGACTGGAGACAGGATTACAGGCATAACCAGAGCGGCCAAGGAAGGAGAAAAATTCCAAGCTCTCCTTTATGTACAGGGTGTAAATGGAGATGATCCGGAGACAGTTATTAAAAGGCCGGATTTTGAAGATTTAACGCCTATATTCCCAAAAGAAAAGCTGGTTATGGAATGTGACCACAAGGACCTCTCTACAAGACTCATCGATTTATTGGCTCCCATAGGAAAGGGGCAAAGAGGACTGATAGTTTCCCCACCAAAGGCTGGAAAAACAACTCTTTTGAAAAAAATCGCCAATAGCATAAGTATAAATTATCCTAATATAGAACTTATTGTGCTTTTGATAGATGAAAGACCTGAAGAAGTCACAGACATGAAAAGGTCTATCAAGGGTGATGTTATATATTCCACATTTGATGAGATGCCGGAGCATCATTGTAAGGTTGCAGAGATTGTTCTGGAAAGAGCAAAAAGGCTTGTGGAGCAGAAAAAGGATGTGGTTGTGCTGTTAGACAGCATTACAAGGCTTGCCAGAGCATATAATTTAACTATTGCACCTACTGGAAGGACTTTATCTGGTGGATTGGATCCAGGCGCTTTATATAAACCTAAAAAGTTTTTTGGTGCTGCAAGAAATATTGAAGAAGGCGGTAGCTTGACCATATTGGCTACAGCACTTGTAGATACCGGCAGCAGAATGGACGATGTGATATATGAAGAATTTAAAGGTACCGGCAATATGGAAATACACTTAGATAGAAGATTGTCAGAAAAGAGGATTTTCCCTGCCATAGATATGAATAAATCAGGAACCAGAAGAGAAGAAGAACTTTTAGGCACTAAAGAATATGAAGCTGTTCTAAGTATGAGAAGATCTTTAAGCAGTGGCAATACTGCTGAAGTTGCGGATACCATCATCAGCCTGATGCAAAGGACCAAATCCAATGATGAATTTATTGATTTCATAAGGAAGCAACTTATCAGATAAGCAAGCCTGAAGCGTTTTTATGGAGTCATGTCACCGCTCACGAATCATGGGCTCCGAATCAGCATATATAAGGAATTTAACAGCCTTGTAAACAGATAAAAAATAATTTGCCATACAATATATATTATGATATAATGTAACAGTTGAAATTCGTAAATAATATATTTGACATATTCCATCAGAAAGAGGTGAGTAGTGTGAAAGAGGGCATCCATCCAAAATACGGTGAAGCAGTCGTAAGATGCGCTTGCGGCGAAACATTTACAACAGGTTCTGTTAAAAAAGAAATTAGGGTTGAAATTTGTTCAAAATGTCATCCATTTTTTACTGGAAAACAGAAATTTGTTGATACTGGTGGCAGAGTTGATAGATTTAAAAGAAAATATAATCTTCAAGATAGTGAGACAGAAGAGTAAAAATATGAGGTTAGAGTATCAGCTTTAACCTCAATTTTTTATATGAGCCACTGGGGACGGTTCTCTATGGCTCACTTTGGAGGGGTACATATGAGCAAATTATACTTCAGATATGGGGCAATGAATAGCGGCAAATCAACAAATTTGCTTCAGGTTGCCCATAATTATGAAGAAAGAGGCATGAAGGTCGTAATAATAAAACCGATGATTGACACCAAAGGTGGCGATATGCTGATATCCAGGCTTGGTGTCAGCAGAAAGGCAGATTTTTTAGTACATAAAGAAGATGATGTATACCATATGGTAGAACAGTGGATAAAAACAAATGGGCAACTTCATTGCGTGTTGGTGGATGAGGTACAGTTTTTGAAGGCTTATCAGGTTGACCAGCTTTTTAAGATTGCTTGTCAGTTGGACATACCTGTCATATGTTACGGTCTCAGGACAGATTTTAAAATGGAAGGCTTCGAAGGAAGCGCCAGGCTTTTGCTTATTGCCCATAGCATTGAAGAATTGAAAACCATATGCAAATGCGGCAAAAAAGCCATGTTAAACGGAAGAAAAATAAATGGCAAATTTGTTTTTGAAGGCGAGCAGGTAGCCATAGAAGGTGCGGGAAATGTAGAATATGAATCTCTTTGTCCCAAATGCTATTTTAAATTTAAAAAAGAAGCCAAAGATTCTTAAAAATATTCTTAAATAAAAAAAGGAATTTTTAAACAGATGACGAATAAAATATAACGAGGCAAAATATCAGAACCGGGTTCTATATTATAGAACCCTAAATTTATACTATAAGAGGATGGGAAAGCATGGGCGACGGAGTAAGAATACAAGCAATAGAAAGAGCAATTATGATTATGAATTGTTTTACCGATGAGGAACCAGAACTGAGATTGCAAGAAATATGTGATAGATTGGATTTAAATAAAAGCACTGCTCACGGGATATTGAATACATTGAAACATCATGGTCTTATGGAACAGGACCCAGAGACTCAGAAATATAGATTAGGACTCAATCTATTGGTATTAGGGGGCAAAGTTCTCAATAGGTTGGATATAAGGACTGTAGCATCGCCGATTATAAAGGATGTATGCGGAAAAACCGATGAGACAGTGCATCTGGGCATACTGGACGGCACGGAAGTAGTGTATATAGATAAACAAGAGTCTAGCCAGTCTATGAGGTTGTTTACCGCTATCGGGACCAGATATCCGGCATATTGCACGGGAATAGGAAAGGCTATTCTCGCGTTTTTGCCTATAGAAGATCAGGCAAAAAGAATACCAGATCAGTTAAATAGATTCACTGCAAATACATTGAAAGATAAAAGGGAAGTGATGGAGCATCTTAAGCTGGTTAAGCAAACAGGTTATGCAATAGATGATGAGGAAAATATGGAAGGGCTGCGCTGTGTTGGAGCTCCAATATTCAATCACACAGGAAAAGTAGTAGCGGCAGTAAGTGTGGCAGGTCCCTCTATCAGGATGACAAAAGAAAGACTTCCCATGATTGCCGATTTATTATGTGAATCTGCGGAGGAAATCTCCCGAAGGCTTGGATACAAGAAATAAACATAGGGCTTTTATATTAATCATAAATGCCCCTTTATTTTAAATATCCACAAGAACAGGGTTCTATAATATAGAACCATTTTAGATAAGTAACAAAACATATGAATATAAAAAATAAATTTTTATTAAAGGAGGAATCATTGTGAACCAAATGAATGAAGACATTATTAAAAAGTATGCCCAAATTTTGAGACAAGCCGAGGATACAGGAATAAGCATTGAACAGCCTATAACTTTATCGTACCCCCAAATATCTATAGAAGAGGCTTATGCAATACAGCTTCTCAATATAGATCAAAAAATAAAAGAGGGACATAAAGTAGTAGGTAAAAAGATAGGCCTCACTTCAAAAGCTATGCAGCAGGTGTTTAATGTGGATCAACCTGATTATGGACATCTTCTGGATTCTATGGAAGTAGAAAACGGTGCTTCCGTACCAATGAATAAGGTTATGCAGCCAAAGGTGGAAGGAGAGATTGCTTTTGTATTGAAGGAAGATCTAAAGGGGCCAAATGTAACTACTGAAGATGTAATAGCAGCTACAGATTACATAGTGCCTTCCATAGAAATAGTTTGCAGCCGTATAAAGGATTGGAAAATCAAACTGGCAGATACCATTGCTGACAATGCTTCTTCCGGATTGTTCCTTCTGGGAGATAATAAGTTTTCCATTGACCAAGTGGACATTATAAATGAGGAAATGAAGCTGTACAAAAACGGTGTCATGGTCAATCAGGGTAAAGGGGAAGATGCTTCAGGAAATCCTGCTTATTGCGTTGCATGGTTGGCCAATAAATTATATGAGTTTGGGGTAACCCTTAAAAAAGGCGAAGTGATTCTATCAGGAGCTTTGTCTGCTGCTGTAGATGTGAAAGCTAATGATACCATAACAGTTAGCTTTTTAAACCTTGGGGATGTTACAGTAAAGTTTGTATAAGGAGTTGTTTTCATTGAGCGAAAAAATTAAAGTTGCAATAATAGGTCCCGGCAATATAGGGACAGACTTGATGTATAAAATAAAGAGAAGCAAAAATATGGAACTGGCATATATGATAGGCATTTATGAATCAGAGGGCATTGCCCGGGCAAAAGCAGAAGGGATAAATACAACCACCAAAGGGCTGGAGGATGTAATAGATATAGACGACATAAAGATATTCTTTGATTGTACCGGTGCTAAAGGCCATCTGCATCATGCACCTTTGCTGAAAGAAAAGGGAAAGATAGCCATAGACTTGACGCCTGCAGCTGTAGGGCCCTATGTTGTGCCTGCAGTGAATATGGATGATGATATGCTAAAACAAGTCAATGTAAATATGGTGACTTGTGCCGGGCAGGCTACGATACCCGTGGTTGCAGCCATAAATGAAGTGGCAGATGTAGAGTATGTGGAGATAGTATCCAGTGTTAGCAGCAAAAGTGCAGGGCCAGGAACCAGGCAAAATATTGATGAATTTACGGTAACCAGCAAGACAGCGCTGGAGCAGGTTGCAGGAGCAGATAAGGCCAAAGTTATAATAGTTCTTAATCCTGCAGAGCCTCCAATAAATATGAGAAATACTATTTATACAATTGTGAAAAACCCTGACTTCCCAAAAATAAAGGAAGCTGTTGAAAACATGGTAGAGAAAATCAAGGTTTATGTGCCGGGGTATAGCATTTTGTTAGGCCCTATCATAGATGGTAATAAAGTTACTACCATGATTGAAGTTGAAGGCTTGGGGGATTTTCTACCGGTATATGCAGGAAACCTTGATATTATAAATTGTGCTGCAGTTCAGGTTGGAGAAGCTTATGCTGCAAAATTATTGGAGGTGAAGTAATGATGAGCAGGATTTATATAACTGATACCACTTTAAGAGACGGCAGCCATTCTGTTTCCCATCAGTATACTCTGAAGGATGTGGAGAGGATTGCCGGTGCACTGGAAGAGGCTGGTGTGGATATAGTAGAATTAGGACACGGTGATGGCCTCACAGGCTCTACCATTAACTATGGATTTGCACCCTATGATGATTTTGAATATATAAAAGCAGGGGCTTCTGTTTTAAATAAATCAAAATTAGCTGTATTGCTTTTGCCGGGGATAGGTACTGTCAATGATTTGAAAAAGGCTAAAGAATGCGGTGCTAAAGTAGTGCGAGTGGCTACTCACATAACTGAAGCGGATATTTCCGAGCAGCATATAAAAGCAGCAAAGGATATGGGATTTTTTACTGTAGGATTTCTTATGATGGCTCACGGTGCTCCTAAAGAAAAGCTCTTAGAGCAAGCTTTGCTCATGGAAAGCTATGGAGCCGATGTAGTATATGTGACAGATTCGGCTGGAGCCCTTCTTCCTAATGAAGTTTATGAGAGAGTAAAACTGTTGAAAGACAATCTTAAAGTTCCCATTGGCCACCATGCCCATAACAATCTAGGTGTGGCAGTGGCAAACAGTTTAGCAGCCATCGATGCAGGAGCGACCTATATAGATGGTTCTTTGATAGGATTAGGAGCTGGTGCAGGAAATACGCCAACAGAGATGTTAGTGGCAGTATTAAAGAAAATGAATATAGAAACAAATGCAGATTTATATAAGACCATAGATGCAGGAGATGATGTATTAATACCTATCATCAAGGAGAAAGGCAAGGAATTGCCTAGATTCACCTCTGATTCATTGATAATCGGCTATGCAGGAGTATATTCAAGCTTTATGCTTCATGCCAGAAATGCAGCTGAAAAATTTGGTGTTGATGTGAGGGATATTCTAGTAGAGCTTGGCAGGAGAAAAGCTGTAGGAGGACAGGAAGACTGGATCATCGAAGTTGCCTATGAGCTCTCTAAGGCTAAATAAAACTGAGGATCATGTAAGAAATCAACTAAAGTAGAAAGTATATTTAGTAAAGAAGCAAGGGATGCCTTGCTTCTTTACTAGCTACAGGTGAAAATTACCTAAATAAGCAATTAGTTGTTCAAATATAAATAAAAATGTAATATAATAAGCTTAAACATGGAGGTGGTTAAGTGTCTAAAAAGGCTATTTTTGTGCTTATAATTGTGCTTATATTGATAGTAAGCCCAATACTAGCTCAACCAAATAGCAATGGAGATATTGAGATTTTATTGGAAAAGGTAAATAGATTAGAAAATATAATAGAAGGAACTATTGACTTAACAACCTTTAGATTAAATATAATTATGATTTTAGCTGGATTTATAGCTACTGCTGCTGGGTTAGGATTAGCTATATATGGATATTTTAATATTAATAGGGCTGATAAAATTGAAGAAGAAAAAATTGAAAATAAACTTTTAGAATATAAAACAGAATTATCAGGTGAGTTTGTAAAAACTCAGGAAGCAGTTCAAAAGATGATTGCAGGTTATCAATGCCAGTCTCAAAATGATATCGATAATGCAATATTGTTATACAAAAAAGCTGTTGAAATACTTCCTACAGTTTATAATGGATATACTTCATTAGGATATGCATATCTTCAAAAAAAAGATATAGCTCAAGCACTTCTTGCATTTAATGAAGCAAAAAAAATATTTCCAGACAGAATAGAATCCTATAATGATTTGGCAAGAGTGCATGCAATATTGGGGAATAAGGAAGAGTGTATTGAGAATATTGAACGTATGGCTCAGATGGACAAGGGATCAAAGAGTTTCTTAGTCGATGACCAACAAATAACAAATGTTATAGATATTGATACAATAAATAATATATATGATAAATCCTGATTTGCTCAGGATTTTTTTATTGTCACTGCATCTTACTAAGAGCCGATCTAAGTAAGCTACATCTTTCTGCATATTAGATATGTGCTTCAGATATAAGAGTTCGCTTTGGCATTTCTATAGCTTGAATTCACAAAAAGCCTAACGGCATCCAAAGGACATCCATGTCCAGGATGCCTAGGCTGACATCCGTGCCAGCCTTACGGCTTTTTTAGTTCGTTCTGCGCTAAGAACTGCTAACAAAGCTCACAACATATCTTCAGCACATATCTAATATGCAGTTACAGTAGCGTTCTTAGGTACTGCGAAATCTAAGTAATATATAATAGAGCATATTTGTTAACTTTGCTAACCCTACGGGTCACAGGTGACTCTACTGCTCATCTAAAAGATAATTCTAACGGCGCAAAACGGGCATCCATGCTCTACGCTTCGCTAATTGCGCCTAGCGCCACCTCCATGTGGCGCTTACGAATTATCTAATATGCAGAAAGATGTACTCTTATTATATTAGCTATAGATATAAAGACCCAAGAGGAATACCCAAATTCTCGTAGCTCGTAGCACGTAGCAAGACGAAATAGGAATACCATATGCAGCGCAGCTTAATTACACATATGCTTATTCTTACTTCCTATAGTATAAAAGTAATACAATTTAGTGTCCTTTAGTGTTTTTAGTGGTTTCAAAAAAAGACCCTAAAGGAATCCCCTGATACCAGAGGCTAGTGGCCAGCGACCAGAGGCCGCCCATAAGAAATACCCTAGGCGATGCAACATTTGTTGTATTTACTCTGTGGCTACAGTACAATTATATTAGCAAACAATTCCATGCATCAATGTGGAAGGAGTGAGCTTGATGGAAAAAACTCCGCAGATAAAGGTAGAAAACCTGAGCAAGTTTTACCAAATGGGAGAGGTACAGGTCAAAGCGCTGGACGATGTGAGCTTTGAAATATATGAAGGAGAATTTGTGGTCATATTGGGACCCAGCGGATCCGGCAAAAGCACCCTTTTGAACATTATGGGGGGCATGGACTTGCCTACCAGCGGGAGAGTCATAATTGCTGATGAAGAAATAACCAAATACAATGATACAAAGCTTACTGCATACCGGAGAGACAAAGTAGGCTTTGTTTTTCAATTCTATAATCTGATGGCTAATCTTACAGCTAGAGAAAATGTGGAGCTAGCTGCAGAGATATGCAAAGATACCATGGATATTGACGAGGTCTTGGAAGAAGTAGGTCTTTCCGAAAGAAAGGATCATTTCCCATCCCAGTTGAGCGGCGGCGAACAGCAGAGAGTGGCTATTGCAAGAGCAGTGGCCAAGAATCCACTGCTTATTTTATGCGATGAGCCAACAGGAGCTTTAGACTTTACAACAGGCATACTCATACTGGCACTTCTGAGAAAGATAAATAAAAAGATGAACAAAACAGTTGTAGTCATAACCCACAATATGGCTGTAGGAGGCATGGGAGACCGGATTATAAAGATGAGAAGCGGTAAGATAACTGAGATTAAGGAGAATCCTGACCCTATACCTCCTGAAAGGATTGAATGGTAATGAAAAAGCTGAATAAAAGACTATTGCGAATGATAAAGAGTTCAAAGGGGCAGTTCATATCTGTAGTTGTCATCATAATGGTTGCTCTCAGCATCTTCATATCCTTCAGTACCACAGCTGTCAACATGAGAAATGCTATAGACTATTATTATGAGGAAACAAAGCTGAGCCATATTCATGTTCAGCTTATGAGAATACCTCAAGGCGCACTTAGGCAAGTGGAATCTATAGAAGGAGTTACAGATGTTCAAGGGAGGGTGTCCTTTGATGTTCCTCTTAAAACCGACGATGAAGAGGAAAAAGTCAGAATCAGGATTATCTCTCTACCAGAAGGGGGAGGAAAAGTCAACAGACTATATTCACCCCAAACCATAGATGAAATAACCCAAGGCAATGCCATACTCATAAAGCAATTTGCTGAAGCCAGAAATATTATGCCAGGGGACATCATCGAACCATATATCAACGGGAGAGAACACAGTCTGAAAGTTATTGGTGTGGCATCCAGCTCGGAATTCGTATATCTTATGGAAAATGAGCAGACTATGATGCCTGCACCTGAAAAGTTTGGAGTGGTTTATGTCACCGAAGAATTTGCCCAGTCCACTTATGGGTATAAAGGCAGTTATAATGAGATACTTATCAGGGTTAAGGATGAAAGCATGATAGATGATGTGGCGGATGAGCTGGATAAAAGGCTTGATAAGTATGGCGTAAAAAGGATAATAAAAAGAGAAGATCAATTGAGCCCTAAAATACTGAGTCAGGAGCTTATGGGTCTGGATATGATGGCAGCAGCCATACCGGTACTTTTCCTTATAGTGGCAGGGATAATAATATCCATAGTCCTATCGAGAATGGTGAGCAACGACAGGATGGCTATAGGAGTATTAAAGGCCTTGGGCTACAGCAATAGGGAGGTTTTGCTTCATTACCTAAAATATGCATTGTCCATAGGAGTAACAGGTTCTTTAATGGGAATAGTAATAGGCCTTCTTCTGGCTGGTGTTTTATCAGAAATATATGCTATGTTTTTCGAAATACCTCTATTAAAGGTGGATATTCATTATGTATACATAATATATTCTCTTTTCCTTACAAGTTTGTTTTGCATAGCCTCAGGTTTAATGGGAGCCAGACATGTATTAGGTATCACCCCTGCAGAATCAATGAGGCCCGAGCCTCCCAAATCAGGAAAACACATATTCATAGAAAAGATAGGTTTCTTTTGGCGCAGACTTTCTTTCAGTTGGAAGATGGTAATAAGGAATATTTTGAGAAGCAAGAGGCGATTTATATTTCTGGTTATGGGTTTAGCCATGGCCTTCGCCATTAACACAGTTCCCGTATATATGTGGGACAGCGCCACAGGCATGTTCTATATCCAGTTCGGCCAGTTTCAGAAGATGGATTATATCATAGGGCTAGCCAAGCCTATGAATGAAGACGTCATATATGATATGAAGGGACTGTTAAAGGGTGGGAAGCTGGAGCCTAGGATAGAATATCCCTTTGAAATCAGCAATGGTTGGAGGAAGCTGAATGCTAGCATTATAGGCATACCAAGGGATACCAAATTCTATAAATTCAGAAATGAACATGACAAGGAAGTAACTTTGCCTGAGAAGGGGATATTCATCACAGAATATATGGCAAAGGCTTTAAATATAAAAAAAGGAGATCGGGTAAAAGTTAAAAATTTCATACCGGGAAAAGATGATATGTATTTTGAAGTCAGGGAAATCATCAAACAATATCTTGGAGCCAATGCCTATATGGATATTGACTATATGAGGGAGACCCTGACAGAAAAGAATATGATAAATGGACTTTCCGTTGCTTCAAAGGAAGATTTAAAAACCAAGCTGGAAGATGCCAGGAATATATCCTCAGTAAGTTCCATAGATGATATGACAAAGACCTTTGAAGAATATATAGATGTGATGCTTCTCAGCATTAATATAATGATGCTGTTTGGAGGAGTATTGGGATTTGCCCTGATTTATAACTCTACAATAATAAGTATTGCTGAGAGGCGCATGGAGCTGGCAGCTCTCAGAGTCATGGGTTTTGACAAGAAAGAAATATTCTGGATGCTGGCAAAGGAGAATTCTGTGATTACTGTTATAGCCATATTCCTTGGAATACCAGTGGGAATAGGGATGATCCAAGGCATGGCAGATACCTTCAATACAGAACTTTATTCTCTGCCTATGATCATTACTCCTAAAACCTTCTTAATCGCTGGATTGTCCACCCTTTTGTTTGCAGCGATAGCCCAACTGGCAGCCTTGAAGAAGATTCATAATATCAATTTCATTGATGCGCTGAAAAGCCGCATCTCATAGGAGGGAAGCATATGAGAGGTAAGAAAAAATTTATTTGGATAGGACTTATACTTATTATAATAACTGCAGCAGTATATATGTATATGACAAAAACCAGTGCTGTAGATGTGGAATTGACAGAAGTAAAAAGAGGAGATATAGAGGAATATATTGAAGAAAAGGCAACAGTGGAATTGGAAAATAAGGCAGATATATATACGCAGCAAAGCGGAATAGTAACTCTTTCATCTGTAGATGTAGGAGATGAAGTAAAAGCAGGAGATGTGCTGCTTAAAATAGGGGATGAAGAGTTACAGCTTCAGATAAGATCTATGGAATTGCAAAAGCAGTCTATTGAGGCACAACTGGAAGAAGCTAGAGAGGGCCTGAACCAATGGGATTTGAAGACTCTGGAGGCCAATGTAAAGACAGCTCAGATAGCCTATGACGAGGCTGAGAGGATTTTGGAGAACAATAAAAAGCTTTACCAGGCAGGAGTAATAAGCAAAGATATGTATGAAAGCTCTGTTGCAGCTTTAGCTTCTGCCCAAGCTAATCTTGAAGCGGCCAAAGCCACAATGGCAGCAGCTCAGGAAGGACTTTCGCCTAATGTTGAGAAGCAGTTCCTCACTCAGATAGATGAGCTTAGAATTCAGATAAATCATTTAAAAAGCAAACAGAAGGATTATACCGTTAAATCTCCTATGGATGGAATTGTGCTCCTGTCAGAAGCACCTGAAGGCAGTATAGTTCATCAAGGTAAGCTGGTTTTTCAGATAGGCAGCTATGATGAAATGTATCTTTCCAGTGACATTTTGGTAGATGATATTGCCAATATAAAGGAAGGTTCAGAGGTATTAATAAGCAATAAAGATCTGGGCATCAATTATGTAAGGGGAACAGTAAGAAAAATATATCCTCAGGCTTTCAGTAAAATGTCTGACTTGGGTATTGAGCAAAAAAGAATAAAGATAGAAATAAGCTTTGATGGGGAAATAAACGATTTAAGGCCAGGCTATGACATGGATATAAAAATTATTACTGCCAGTTCTAAGAATACACTGCTCATAGAAGACAAGGCAGTCTTTGAGCAGGGAGGAAAATTCTATGTTTTTGTGAACGACAATGGAGTAGCAAAACTTAGGCAGATAGAAAAAGGTCTGGAAAGCGATGATATGATAGAAGTGACTGATGGACTTCAGGAAGGTGAACAAGTCATATTGTCTCCAGATGAGGATATCAATGAAGAGACAAAGATTAAATAAAATAATTTATCATTAAATGTAGGTAATTGTAAAAATATGAAATATTGCAAAAAATAATTTATTTTTTGAATTGACATGGTATAATAAGGTATAACAAGCTATGGTATTATTTATTATTATACTAAGAGAATATACTTTTCTACAAAATGGGGTACTGTCATCAAAGATAGATGACCAGGATGCGTGGCAATTCTTTGTTATGGCAAATGATTTTTGGGGGGAAATGTGCAATGTATTTGCATATAAAAACATTAGGGGATTTTGATATCTGTTATGGAAAAGAATCTCTATTAGAAGAAACCAAACGGTCGTATAAACTATATAAACTGCTCCAATATTTTATTTCTTTCAGAAACAAGAAATTGCTTCCTGAAGTGATAATAGATAATCTATGGCAGAATCAAGAATCCAATGATCCTAAAAACATGCTGCGCACCCAAATTTTCAGGCTTAGAAAATTGATAAAAAAATTTCTTCCATCAGATGCTGATGAATCAAAATTCTTTACCATTACTTTTGCCAACGGATATTATTGCTTTGAAACTGGAGAATTTGTGAGCATAGATGCAGTTGAATTTGAGGAATTGATTAACCAAGCTATGAAAAAAGAAACAGAAGACATTGATGAGGCTATTAAGCTATATTGTGATGCTTTAAGTTTATATAGAGGTCCATACCTATCAGTAAACTCCTATGAGGTATGGCTGGTTCCAATAAGAAATCATTACAGAAGATTGTACATAAAATCATTGCTCAGGGTAGCTGAATTATACAAGAAAAAAGATGAACATGGCAAAATTATAGATTTATGCGAAAAAGCAATAATAATCGAACCTTATGAAGAAAATATCCATATATGTCTGATGGAAGCCATGCTTAAGCTAGGTCAAATAAAAAGTGCCATGAGCCACTATGAGTATGTGTCTTCACTATTGAGCAAGGAAATGGGTGTTAAATCTTCGCCGGGCCTTAAAGAAATATACAGGAAAATACAGAGCTATTATGAGGAACAAGGGGAAACTGATATAAGCAATATAAAAAATAAACTTGAAGATGGGCCTATGGAAGGTGCTCTGTTTTGCGATTTGGATTATTTTAAATTTCTGTTTAATGTTGAAAAAAGAAGAAGCACCAGAGATGAAAATATAGGTTATATGAGCCTTATAACTCTAAAAGCGGATAATA
>ERZ773359.3773-NODE-3773-length-16838-cov-9.277543_pt1 | contig 16838 bp, 16 predicted proteins | sample MGYA00374955_ERZ773359 | MGnify/ENA primary metagenome ERZ773359 (study PRJEB29098, sample SAMN04486028) | biogas fermenter metagenome | study: EMG produced TPA metagenomics assembly of the Biogas fermentation microbial communities from Germany - Plant 4 DNA1... | reverse complement strand
CCGACAAGAAGTATTCTACATGGTAATAATAACTATTACTATATCTGTCCTCAAAATATCAATCTCGCCACTTGATTACTTTGGCGGATCCTCTTCAAAGTCTTTAAGTTGAAGGTTGATAGCGTCAATTGAGATGTAAAGTTCCACGATCAAAAGAGCGAGCGAGATCAGAAGAAGAATCAAGCTAGAGCCAAACACTACGTTGATGAGATTCTCTTTACCTGCAAAGATCAAAAACATGGCTACGACGCAAAAGAGAAAACTCAGAGCACCAAATAGCTGCATGTATTTGATGATCACAAGCCTACGCCTCAGGTTTTCGATTTGCCCTGCGATCAGCTGATTTGTCTCCTGTTTATACCTTGCGTGCAGCTCCCTTACGAGCTGTGCTAACGTTAGAAATCGGTTAGTATAGGCCAGCATCAAAAGAGAAATGGCCGGAAAAAGTAGTGCTGGAGTTGTTAGTTCCACAACAAACCACCTCCTAAAGCAAAAGATACTCTAGGACTATATACCCATTTTTTGAGATTTAACCATCAGCAGCATTGAATATCATCAATACTCTCAACCATTTTTACAATAAGCTGCTTTAGCTTGTCGATGTTTGCTGCAAATACCTCAAGTACCGCTTCGTGCTCTACAGGAGGAATGTCGTCCCGGCCTTCAAGCCCAGCATCGTAATCTGTAATCATAGCGATGTTGACGTAGCAGATCCCCAACTCTTTTGCGAGATAACCCTCTGGATACTGAGTCATATTTATTACTTGCCCGCCGATCATGGAAAAATAACGGCTTTCAGCTCTGGTAGAAAACCTGGGACCGTTGACAACGACAATGGTACCTTTATCGTGGATGGAAATGCCCATCTCTCTACCTTTCTGGAAGGCAAGTGCCCTGAGGCTTTCACAGTAGGGATCTGCAGCAGAGACGTGGGTGACATTGGGGCCGTCGAAGAAAGTATCAGCCCGTCCGCTTGTAGCATTGATAAACTGGTCCACAACAACAAAGTCCCCTGGTTTAAACTCCGGGATGAGACTGCCAGCGGCGCAAGGACCGATAATCTTCTTTACTCCTAGCTCTTTCATAGCCCAGAGGTTGGCGCGGTAGTTGATCTTATGCGGTGGAATAGAGTGGTCTTTGCCGTGACGGGGCAAAAACGCTACTTTTTTCCCTTTCAGCAAACCAATAGCCAGCTTGTCCGATGGAGGACCATAAGGAGTATCGATAGCTACTTCCTCAACGTCATCCATCAAAGAGTAGAACCCGGATCCTCCGAAGACACCGATATCCGCTCTATGTTTCATGTTTATACCTCCTAACCTTGATTAAAAAGTTAGTTTCAAACCGTCGTAAGCTAGATCCACTTCGATATCCTCAACCCGGAGCTCGCAAAGCCTTGCCGAGATCCTTTCGTGCTCCAAGTCGTGGCTGATGTGGGTCAAATAAGTTTTTCTTGGTTTTAGCCTGCGCACTATCTCCAATGCTTCATCAAGGTTGAAATGAGTAGAATGCCTACGATGACGCAAAGCACCTAACACTAACAATTCCAAACCTTCCAGTTTTGCCAAAGACTGTTCGGGGATGAAGCTTACATCGGTCACGTAAGCCATATTACCAATTCGATATCCTGTAACCGGGACTTTACCGTGCCAGACGGGTATGGGCTCCACCTTTACACCGCTAATGGTAAAGGTTTCTTCTGCTAGGTTCAGCTCGATCTGAGGTAGGCCGCCGCCTACTTGGGGAGCATCGCCGAAAATGTAAGAGAAGTTCTTTCTGATAATATCGCAGGACTGGCGGCTTCCCCACACCCTGATGGGCTCGCCAGTGATGAAGTTAAATGCTCTCAGATCATCGAAACCTGCAATGTGATCTGCGTGAGTGTGGGTGATCAGCACTCCATCAACCCGAGAAAGCCCCGCACGCAGCGCTTGGATGCGAAACTCAGGTCCTGTATCAATAATGATGACTTTACCTCCCACATCGACTTTCACCGATGCTCGGAGACGCACATTTTTAGGGTTATCCGAAAGGCACACTTTGCACTGACAGCCGATAAGAGGAATTCCTGTAGAAGTTCCCGTGCCCAAAAACTCCAGCTCGCCCATGTTCTCACCTGCTAATCTTGTGGATATGCAAAAGGGATATATCTCTGTATACTACCCCAATAAACACTTAAGATTCGTTCTTATTCTGCCTGTAGTCGGCTCAAGCTATTTGCCTGCGCTTTGTACGTATTGCCAAGTTTTGTAAACTGACCTCTGATGAGTTGTTCTTTAAAGACGAAACCTTGTCCTTCTTTTGGGCCCGGTGGAACTTGCAGGTGTTCTGCACCGTTTTAGCTCCTAAGGAAGCCAACGCCCACCTGCTTGAGGGCTTTCTCCATAGCAGTTTCGCCGTAGTCGATTACCTCTTTCAGTCTGGAAAACTCCTTAAGTCCCACCCCTCTAACACCAGCTTTAACCACCTTATCTGCGTAGAGCCGCAGTTCTTCCCTGTTTTTGCGGTAGTTCAGAAGGTCGTAGGACCGCATCAAAACCTCGAGGAAGTTGTCAGGCAGCGGAGAGTTATCGATATCTACGGATACATCTACTGCAACAACCATTGGCAAGCCCAGTCTTTTCAATAGCCTAGCAGGGTTTACCGAAGCGATCCCCCCATCGATAAGCCTCCGTCCCCTCCATTTGAAAGGAACAAAGATCCCCGGAAGAGAGATGCTTGCTCGCACCGCTTCCCAGAGGTGGCCGTCTGTGGAGTAGTCCTGAATGCGTAGGAGGTTGATCTCCCCGTTGGTAAAGACCACTTCATCTCCTGTGTCCAAGTCCACGGCATTGATGATCGTGGTCATTTGTAAATCGCTGAAACGTTTTCCGCCAGTTCGCTTTGCGATCTCCTCTGCGATGTAGTCACCTTTGAAGAGTCCGTCGGGCGCCTTGATTTTGGGATTGAAGCCTGCAAAATCCCCAATGATTTTGGCGAGTACCAAAGGATACTGCCACGCTTTTATGGCCTTATCAAAGACTTTTTTAGGGTCAAGGCTTAAAGCGAAGGCTTCCATCTGTTCTCCTGTAAGCCCCGAAGCATATAGCGCCGCAACGATGGAACCTGCAGATGTACCGGCAATAGCACTTGGCCTGAGACCGTATCGGTCCAGTACCTTAATGGCACCAATGTGGGCTGCTCCCCGAAGGGAACCGCCGCTAAGAGACAGCCCCCAACGCATATCTATCCCTCCCACTATTGCATATGAACAGGGGAGCTTGACCAAGAACAAAACATCACCTGTTTTAGCAGGATATCCCTGCTCCGACACGAAGAAGTGTAGAGGAAAATTGCTGTGAGGTGAACTGAATGAAAATCGTTTTACATTCCTATACTTTCCGTGGTTATTCGGTAGAAAGGGCTTTCTATAAAGCTGCTGAGTACGGCTACGACGGCGTTGAGCTATCGGTTGTACACTTCAAAGATGAAGCGGACATCGAAAAAGCTGTTGCGCTTTCCAAGAAGTATCAGGTGCCCATCGTAGCTCTCGACGGAGGTACAGACCTTCTCAACGAGGGCAACGCCGATGCTTCCATCGAAAGAATGAAATGGCTTATCGACATGGCCGCAAAATACAACGTGCCCATGATCAACGGCGGTATCGCTTCCAAGTACGGACCCGATCCAGGCAACTACGGTGCAAATGGCTCTGTGCTTCTCTCTGATGCCGACTACGAGTACATGGCAGAGAAGTATCAAGAAGTCGCCAAGTACGCGGAAGCCAACCAGATCCTCATCGTCTTTGAGATTCACATGAATACTCCACACGACACCGGCGCTGCAACGCTCAAACTTATTGAGATGATCAACTCCGATTGGGTCAAAGCCAATCCCGATCCGGGCAACATCTTTGCTACAAGCAGCAGCGAAGGTCCATACGCTGCTGTGGCAAAAGTCATCGATCACGTTGCGTTCTTCCACGCCAAAAACTGCAGAAGAACCGCTCTGGGCAACGGCTATGACTACAGCTGGCTTTTGGAAAACGGCGCCATCGACTACTACCGCATCGTCTGTCAGCTAGTCGAGTACGGTTACGACGGCTACATCTGCATCGAGTACTGCGGCGAAGGCGACCCTGCAATTGCAGCTGAGAAGGATATCGTCTACCTCAGAAGACTGATTAAGGACGCTTTACTTTCCAACTGCCTGAAATGAGAAAAGTAGTTCTTGTTTTGCTTGTTATCTGCTGTTTCGGCGGATGGGCGTTGGCTGAAGAGGCTGGGTTTTCAAACTTGATCTACGGGGTTGTCCAAGGAACAAAAGACTTGAAAGCAGTCTACAGTCAGCCTGTGCGCGTAGACTACAAAAAAAGCGCCCTGGCTTTCCTTGGCACTTTTACCGCAAGTCTCCTTGACAAGTCGGTCTTTGCTGCTTCGTCATCTTTAAATTTCTTAGACCCTGTAGCGGAGATCATCACCAAAACCGTAGAGCCCATAGGCCTCGGAATCATGTACACTGCATTTGGCTGGAAGAACAAAGAACTTGCCCGCAAAATCGTTGGTTCATCGCTTTTTACGGCAATCAACACGGTAAGTTTAAAGCATTTGATCGGGAAAGCCCGACCATATGCCAGCAGCCGGCCTTTGTACATCGGGCCCAATCTGAAAACAGACTACAACTCTTTTCCGTCCGGCCATACCTCTTTAAGCTTCAGTTTGGCAACTGTCTTGAGCAGCGAATACCCTGATTATTCCGTCTTGTTTTACAGCTGGTCTTCCTGCGTAGGACTGAGCCGGATTCTCTTGGAGCGCCACTGGATTGGAGATGTTGTAGGAGGAGCAATTACAGGAACTGCTTCAGCAAGATTTTATCTGGAATCTGTACGCGAGGAGCCGTAAATCCTGCGAAAGCGTCGAAAAACAATAAACAAGACAAAAGAAGGACTGCACTAAGTCGGCCTTGTTGCTGACATGTGCAGTCCTTTGTTTGCGAACGTAAAAGCACTAACACAAAACCTTTTACTAACAACTTCTGTACTTTAAGAAACCCTTCTTAATGGGCATTGCACCAGGAACAGTATCGAGCAAATGGGCAAGTTTTACTCTACCTGAGTGCAGTTTGCTCAAAGCACAGAATCAGTGCAAAAAAAATCTATCCTAGCGGATAGATCGATGCTTTAGCAACTGCGTAAATGGTGGAGGTGAGCGGGATCGAACCGCCGACCTTTAGCTTGCGAAGCTAACGCTCTCCCAACTGAGCTACACCCCCGTCGAGGAAATTATACCACCGAGAAAAAAGCCGTTCAAGAAAGAAAAAACACCTGCTTTGAGATTCCTTCAACCTACTCCCGCACGCAGAAGTACGTTGAGGAAAACCACTGTATTAAAGAAAACATGCGCACCAACAGCTGCCCACAGGTTCTCGTTCAGAGCAATGTAGCAGAGAACAAGGCTGAGAAGGAAAATAGGAATGGAGTTGATCAGGTACAAGTGGGGCAGCACAAAGAACAGGGAAGTCAAAAGATACCCTACAATTTGCGAATAGGTGTGTACAGCCCTAGACAGGAAAAATCCCCTGAAAAACAGTTCCTCGCTGATGGGACCAACAACGCAGACCATAATGGTAGCAACTACCAACCGCCAAGAGCTAAGAAGGAAGATGTTGACTCTTGAAGTTTCCTGGAGCAGAATCGACTGCAGCCTGTCAGCTCCGAGCAGCGGAGTGAACAGTTGCGTAGAAAGAACGATTCCCAATACATTGATAAGAACAATCGCAGGAACCCACAAAAGACTCCTCCAAAAAGCCTTCCATTCGAACCTGGTATCTAAGATGTCTGTGGGGTGAACAGGGTGTCTTTTCTTAAGGATAAACGTTCCCAAGAGAAATCCAACCTGCTGGAGAACCATGGCGAGAATGATGATGTTTTCTTGAGAAAGCCCGAACACGCCAAGGGACTTTAAGGCAAGCGGGAGCAAGACCAGGACAAAAAGCACCAAAAGCGGAGCTTCCATAAGCCAGCTGGGCAATGATTTTTTTGACACAAAAAACACGCTAAGAGAACCGTGGCTCTTGGCGTTTTCACCTCCTGTATCTTGTAGTCAGGTGCCATGGCATTAACTAGATTATTTAATCTAAAGGCCTTAGATTCCTTCAGTGGAGTGAAAACGATTTTACTGTGTCACACGTAATCGAACTTCAAAACAGCAAAAAAGGGCTGCGGAGCAGCCCTTTTTGTTAAATGCTGTAGTTTGGTGCTTCTTTGGTAATGTGCACATCGTGCGGATGATTTTCTCTGAGACCCGCTGCTGTAATGCGCATAAACTGAGTCTTCTCTTTCATTTCGCCAATGTCTTTGCAGCCGCAGTAGCCCATACCGGCCCGGAGACCTCCGAGCAGCTGGAAAATGGTCTCGGAGACGGGACCTTTGTAGGGAACTCTGCCTTCGATGCCTTCTGGAACGAGCTTCTTCTCGTCTTCTTGGAAGTAGCGGTCCTTGCTGCCCTTCTTCATAGCGCCTAGAGAGCCCATACCTCTGTAGACTTTGAAGCTACGGCCTTGATAGATCTCTGTCTCTCCTGGGCTTTCCTCGCAACCTGCAAAGAGGTTGCCTATCATGACGGTGTCTGCACCTGCCGCGATGGCTTTGGCAACATCACCGGAATACTTGATGCCGCCATCTGCAATAATGGGAACTCCGTACTCTTTGGCCACCACGTAGGCGTCGTTTACAGCTGTAATTTGAGGCACGCCAATGCCGGCGATGACTCTGGTGGTGCAGATAGAACCGGGACCAATGCCAACTTTAACTGCATCTGCTCCTGCTTCAATCAGCGCCTTCGTGGCGTCGCCGGTTGCAACGTTACCTGCGATAAGATCGACGTGAGGATAAGTCCGTTTCAGTTTCTTTACAGCCTCGATTACGCCAATGGAGTGTCCGTGAGCAGTGTCGACTACAAGGATGTCGACTCCTGCATCTACAAGGAGACCTGCCCTTTCATCTAGATCGGAGCCTACGCCAACTGCTGCAGCTGCTAGGAGCCTTCCCTGACCGTCTTTAGCTGAGTTGGGGTACTTTCTTGCTTTCTCAATGTCCTTGATGGTAATCAGACCTTTGAGATGAAACTTTTCATCTACAAGAGGCAGCTTCTCGATTCTGTGCTCCTGCAAAATGGCTTTGGCTTCCTCAAGTGTAGTACCTACCTTACCGGTGATTAGGTTCTCTTTGGTCATGACCTCATAAATTGGTCTGGTGAAGTCCTCTTCAAACCTAAGGTCCCTGTTGGTGAGAATTCCTACCAGCTTCCCGTCGTCATCGACGATGGGCACCCCGGAGATCCGGTAGTGGCTCATAATTTCTAAAGCATCTTCCAAAATGTTATCTGGTTTTAAGTATATCGGATCGACAATTACTCCGCTTTCAGAACGTTTAACTTTGTCTACTTCAGTGGCTTGGGCTTCGGGGCTCATGTTCTTGTGAATGACGCCTAGTCCGCCTTCTCTAGCCATGGCAATAGCCATGCGTGCTTCCGTCACCGTATCCATACCTGCACTAAGTAGAGGGATGTTCAGCGAGATGTTGCGAGTAACCCTCGTCTTCAGATCAACATCTCTGGGCAGAACGTAGCTCTCTGCAGGTATCAGCAAAACATCGTCAAACGTCAATCCAACTTTGGCAAAACGTTCCTCTTGCAAGCAATTCCACCTCGTTTTTTATTGTGCGAAAATCGTAACTGCACCTGTAAATTGTGGTTATTATATCAGACCTAGTTTGCAGCGTCAACTATAGGAGGACCCTCCAAAATCGTCTCTGTATCAACAAAAAGATAGACTTTAGATCCTTCCTTAAGAGATTGACCTAGCTTAGGTTCCTGGTCCAAAACTTTCGTCCCCTGTCCGACAACTTCCGGCATCAAGGAACTGCTGCGCATGATGTTTTGCGCTTCCAAAACGCTTTTGCCAATTACATCCCGTACCGGAACAATTGCTTTCGCTACCCTTTTGTTTGGTCCTCCCCACGGATTGGTGACCAGCTCCTCGGGTACCGGCTCGATACCCAGTGCAGGCAGCATCTCCGCGACAATCTCAGCAAAGACCGGTCCTGCAACCTGCCCTCCGTACTGCATAGTTCTCGGCTCATGGATGGCGATTATCCCTGCGATTGCAGGATTTTCGGCTGGTGCAATGCCCACAAACGACGCTATCACTGAGGTGTGGCTGTAACGGCCATCTACCACCATCTGAGCAGTACCGGTCTTGCCTCCTGCAGTGTAGCCTTCCATCTGCGCCGTCCTGCCGGACCCGTTTTCCACAACGGAAAACATCATTTCTCTTAGTATTTCCGCTGTGGCTTCGTCCAAGATTCTGGTTCCCTTGGGTTCGAAAGCCCCTTCGCCCTCGATTTCCTTGACCAGATGGGGAACGTACAGAACACCACCGTTGGCGACCGCTGCTGCAAAGCTCACAAGCTGGAGAGGCGTGATGCTGATCGATTGACCAAAGCCGATGTTCGCCCAAGTCACTAAAGGAACGTCAGGTCCGGGGCTGTAGAGAATGCCAGTAGCTTCTCCAGGAAAATCAATACCAGTCTTCTTACCAAAACCGTACTTTTTAGCATAGTTGATCAGCTTGCTTCCAAGCTCCATACCTAATGTGGCAAAGGCAATGTTGCAGCTGTTTTCCAATGCTTCCGTTAGGTTTTGGCTACCATGTCCTCCTGCCCTCCAGCACCTAACTCTCCACCCGGAAACCACAATATACCCGGGATCAAAAAACCTCCGGCTTACCGTCGCGATGCCTTCTTCTATGGCAGCCGCGGCGGTGACGATCTTAAACGTAGATCCCGGTTCGTAAAGGTCTGTGACGGCAATATTTCGCCTGTTAGCTTGGGGATAATCCTGGTAGTTTTCAGGATCGAAAGTAGGCCATGAAGCCATGGCTAGAATCTCTCCGTTTGTAACATCTACGAAGATCACAAGGCCCGATGTGGCTTGGGTCTCTTCAATCCTCTTGGCAAGAGCTTTTTCAGCGATTGCTTGAAAAGAAGCGTCGATGGTTAAGCGTAGGGTTTTTCCCTTTTTCGGCTCTTCGTAGACTTTGGTTGCCCCAGGCACTTCTCTCCCACTGGCGTCTCTTTCCACCATGAAGCTGCCCCGCTCTCCGGTGAGATACCGATCGTACACCAGCTCAAGGCCTTCGAGACCTTGATTGTCTATACCGGAGATGCCGATGACGTGCGCCGCAAGACTCCCGTAGGGGTACACCCGCTTAGGTGCCTCTACAACACCAATGCCTCTAATACCCAACTCTCTTATTTGCAACTCTTCTTCTTTGGTGATGCGTTTTTTCAGCCAAACTGCTGCAGCTCTTTTTTGGAGTCTCTCCAAAACTACCTCTGGCTCTAAGTCCAAGACTCTTCCCAATAGCTCCGCGTTTTTTTCTTTGTCCGGAACTTCAGCAGGAATTGCGTATACCGATGCCAGTTCCTCCGAACCTGCAAGAAGAATACCATTTCTATCCAAGATGTCGCCTCTTGCTCCATCGACGGGGATCGGTCGAAGCCTTTGTGAAAGAGCTTTGGTGCCTAACTCCTCAGCTCTTACTACCTGCAGAAGAAACAGCCGCACCCAAAGCATTACACTAGCGGCGATGAAGCAGATGAGCATGAGGAGGATTCTTCTTTTTTCTCCAAGCTTAGACAAACGCATAACCGTACACCTCCTGTAGAAGTGTACGGTTATCAGCTTTCTCGTATGATATTAAAAACTCAGCTCTGGCAGTTTCACGCCTTTTTCGTATGTGACGATCTCTCCCGGAGCCATAACCCAGATCACGCCGATTTCGTCAAAACCATTTTCGTTCAAGAACGCTTTGCCATCTTCGGGACCTAAGACAAACAACAGCGTTGAAAGGATATCTGCCAGCGTGCTGCTTTTGGTTAGCACGCTTGTGGCATAGACGTCTTGGCCGGGATATCCCGTTCTGCCGTCAAGGATGTGGTGATACCTTTTGGAATCCTGAATGAAGTACCTTTCGTAGTCACCTGATGTACCGAGAGACCAGCCGTCCTCAAGCTCAATTACTCCAAGCAACTTATTAGTATCCCTTGGATGCCGCAGGCCTATACGCCAAGGCCTCTTTTCGGGATGTTCACCCCAACAGGCAACAGAACTTCCCCCTCCTACAATCAGGCCGGCTTTTGCAGTTCGCTTCATAACGTTTCTTGCCTGTTCTATGGCATAACCCTTAGCTACTGCTCCCAAGTCCAAAATGACGTCAGCAGGGAGAGTTACGGTGCTGTTGTTAATCTCAATGTCTCCAGACGGCAGAACTTTGGCGATCTGCACCTCGGAAGGTACGCTTCTCCTGTTCGAACCAAAACCCCAAAGGTCAACCAAGCGACCAAGACGAGCATCATACGCATTGCCGCTTTTATGACGGTACTCTTCCGAAATCTCAATTAGGTGCAAAAGATCCTTGCTGACCGCAAGCGTCCTTTCCTTGTTCAGTTTGGAAAGCTCGCTATCACCAATGTAGCGATTGGTGAGGGTATCAACCCGGCGCAGCTCCTCAAAACCTCTGTCTAAAGTTTCTTGTGCGACACCTTCTTTAGCTACAACTGTAATAGTAATGACGGTATCCATGAGCAGCCTGCTGTCCTGCTGTACCACGTATGTTTCGTTAGGAAAACGCAGCCAAATCTGCCATGCAGCAAGTATTACCAGTGCTGCAACTAAAATCCAAGTAATAGCTTTTTTTTGCTTCATTGTCGACTACCTTAGAGGTGTTCAACTCCTTTCAGATTAGGCGCATTTATGACCTACTGATTATATCAAGTTCTTGCCTTAACTTCACTATAGAATTATCCGGAACAACACCTCGAACAAAAGCCAAAGGATAGACAGCACAGTTCTTACCAATAACCGTACCTGGAGCAGTTACTGCGTTGCAACCCAGCTTGCTGCCATTGCCAATAAAAGCACCAACCTTGGTCATGCCCGTATCACTACCGCCGACAAAAATCACAGACCCATCGTTTTTGAAGTTGGAGATCTTTACACCCGCACCGAGGTTGACGTTGGCACCCAAAACGCTATCGCCAACGTAATTGAAGTGTGAAGCGCTGCAATTCTTAAGAAGGAGGGAGCGTTTGACCTCTGTGGCATGTCCCACGATAACGCCTTCGCTGAGGTATACTTCGCCTCTCAAGTATGCCCCATGGCGAATAACAGATTTAGGTCCAATATATGCCGGACCGATAATCGTTGCACCGCTCTCAATTTGAGCATCATCTGCAATGTAAACATTGCCTCTAATCTCTACCTTGCCTGCCTTGTCCTTGTTTTGCAGCAGCCAAGTGTGTGCATTGTAGCCGGTAAACCTTGCAAAAAAGCGATCCAGTCCGTCTAGAATAGCCCAGGGATACTCTTCTTCTACAGGAAAAGGCAGCTTTTCAAACAAGTCCTGCCAAGAAAGCCGCATGAAAGTAAAACCTCCATTTACAGTTCGATACGAAAGATTTCCTGCCGTTCCATCTCCTCGAGTGGGAGTTTGCTCTTCAACCTTTCAAAATGCTCTTCAATAAGCAGGCTTCTTACTCTAGCATACCCAAAATGATAGGCCAATGTGAGAAGAGTCCAGATATGTTCCGCTCTAATGTCCGTATCGGACCAAGCATAAACATTGGCCATATCTCCACAATAAACGTGCGGATAAAATATAGCCAATATCTCTTGGCCGTCTGTGCTCGCTCTCCCAGTGTGAATCGGTTCTCTGGTAAACTCAGGCAGGGCAAACTGATTACGGTGGAAAATCTGCCAGATCTGTGCAGACGACTGCTCCTGTCCCATAATGAAGCGCGAGAACTTTTTCTTGTTGAAGTAGGTGTTATCTTCTTCCCACGTGATCCTGGCAACGTATGGACTGGCCTCAGCGGTAAAGACAACTGTCTTCAGCCACTCTCCAAAACCGAGGTTTTTGTAATAATCTTTTAAACCTTCCCTGGGCCTTACCGTCAGGTAGTAGGCACCGCGTTTTCTTGCGTAGTTGATCGCCTCTTTGATGAGCAAAGCTCCAATACCCTTGCGCTGGTGGTCTTTATGAACTTGAACAACCCCGATATGCGCATAGAGATTACCGTCGCTTTCCCAACCGAAAAACAGCTCCAGTTCTCCAACGATCAACCCGTTTTGCTCGGCCACTAAAGGTATATGACCTTCTAGTAGTAAATTGTTAATATATACCGCGCAGAGTTCGGGACTCATCCACGAGCCGCCGTTCAGCCAGCGCTCATACAGAGAAAGAGAAGTCGGTCCCTCGACCTCTTCTCGCACTCCGCCTTTAAAGCTGTACCAGGTGCCGTCCAACTCTGAACAGTGGACATCAACAATCCCGGCAACATCCTTGAGCTCGCCTCTGCGAATCACTAATTCGCTCATATGTCCACCTACCATATCTATAGTCCGAGCTCGTCAGAGATCTTCTGCATTGCTTCAAGACCAATAGAGATAAACTCCTCCAGATCAAGACCTAGAGAAGTGCACGACTTAATCTGCTCCCTGTTTGCACCTCTCGCAAATGATTTCACCCCAAAACGGTTCATAACAAACTGCGTGTCTATTGAAGCAAGCTTCTTGTCTTGATGAATCAAAGCCGCTGCAACGATAAGCCCGGTAAGGGGATCGACTGCATACAGGGCTTTATCCAGGTCGGTTTTTAGCTCCAACATACCCGAATGGGCTTTGATGGCATAGATGACATGTTCTGGCAGGTTGTATTCCTGTAGAAGCTCGGCAGCCAACAAGCCGTGCTGCTCTGGAGTGTCCGCCGTCTGCTCGTAGTCGATATCGTGGAGCAAGCCGGCAAGACCCCACTCTTCGCTGTCACCGCCAAAACGAGGAGCGAGTTCTCTGAGAATTGCTTCTGCAGCTAGCATGTGCTTTTGCAAATTGGCGTTTTTAACTTGGCTTTTCATCAACGCTAAGTAATCCTGGCGATTCAACTTCATTCACTCCCTGTAGAAACTAGGAGGGGATACTGTGCCGAAATGGAAAAAACTTGCCAAACAACTTGGTTTTCTGGAACCCACAAGCTGCTCGTTAAGCCAGCTTGAATCCATCGCCAAGCATTTAGACGGCAGAGAAAACTATCTAGATCCCCATGTTCTTAAAAACTTCGCTGATTTTCGCTTTCCGGAAAAAAAGTTCCCCAATGGTAAGTTCGCAATATCCCTTGCGCTACCCTACTATCATAAACCAATCTTCAACTCTATGGGGGAATATCCATCTTTTTCCATATACTGCCAAGGAAAAGACTACCACTTTGTCATTAAGTATCTACTGCAGGAATACCTTCTGGATCTGAAAAAGGCCTATCCGGGGCATTTCTTTGAGGGTTACTGTGACACTGGCCCGATCCTCGATAGAGCGGTAGCTCTAGCATCTGGGCTCGGGTATCTCGGCTTCAACACCTGCATCATTCATGAAGCGCGCGGATCATTTGTATTCCTTGCAACGGTACTGACAGATCTGCCTCTGGACGAAGGGGAGTCTCTTGGGCCGTGTCAAAGATGCGGTGCGTGTATCAAGGCTTGTCCCACTGGTGCTATTAGAAAGCCGTATCTGGTAGACAACAACATCTGCATCTCCGCCCTGACCCAGACCAAAGGGTTTCTCACCTATGAACAGATGGAAATGATTAAAGGACACATCTTCGGCTGCGACATCTGCCAGCTGGTCTGTCCCCACAACCTAGGCATTCCTTCTAGTTCTATGATAACACCTTTTTACAAGCTGCAAAATCCATCCTTTATGAGCCTTGTAGTGCCAGATGCCGGACTTAGAAGGCTGATCAAAGAAAGCAGTGCAGGTTGGCGTGGCATCAACACCATTAGACGAAATGCCCTCATTGCCCTTGCTTTCAGCAACGAACACTTCGATCCCGAGGTAATAAAAAAAGTGGCCAGGGAAGACCCTAGCCACCTAATACGCGCTTATAGCTGTTTCTGTCTGCAAAAACGCACTGGAGATAAATCTCTCTGGACAGAACTCCTGTCTGACCCTAAAGCCCCTATTGAACTTCGGAGTTTCTATGAATCAGTCAAAGATTCCTGTGGATAAATACCTTTCTCCAGTGTCGGGGAGTACCACAACGATGTTTTTCCCAGCATACTCGTCTTTTTCGCTGAGCTGTAATGCGGCATATGCTGCTGCACCACTGGAAATGCCCACTAAAAGGCCGTTCGTCCGTGCCAGCATAACTGCTGTAGCCATGGCGTCTTCGTCTGCCACTTGGACGATTTCGTCGACAATGCTTAAATCTAGAACATCCGGAACGAAACCTGCTCCGATACCCTGTATCTTATGGGGACCTTTCTGTCCGCCGGAGAGAACAGGTGATTTGGTTGGCTCTACGGCAATCAGCTTCACAGTGGGTTTTTTCGACTTCAAATATCTGCCAGCACCGGTGATGGTTCCCCCTGTACCGACTCCAGACACCAGGACGTCAACCTGACCATCTGTATCGTTCCAGATCTCTACCCCAGTGGTCTTCTCGTGAATATCCGGGTTTGCTGAGTTTTTGAACTGCTGAGGCATAAAGCCGTCGTACTGTTCTCTCAGCTCTTCTGCTTTTTGGATAGCACCTGTCATTCCCAGGGCTCCATCGGTAAGGACAACAGTTGCGCCATACGCGCTCAAAAGTCTTCTTCTTTCTATGCTCATCGTCTCAGGCATGGTAATAATGAGCTTGTAGCCTTTAGCAGCAGCCACCATCGCAAGGCCAACACCTGTGTTGCCACTGGATGGCTCAACAATCACTGTACCTGGTTTGAGAACACCTTGCCGTTCAGCCTCTTCAATCATGGCTTTGGCTATACGATCTTTCACCGAACCACCAGCATTGAAAGACTCAAGTTTTGCCCAAACTTTCGCCTTGTTATCGGCTATCTGCAAAAGGGGTGTATTTCCAATCAGTTCGAGGATGTTTTGGTAAACTTTCATAACGCTCCTCCTAATTACAAGTATTCCTATCGGAATTAGGTAATTTAACTTTATACCTGTATTTTCCCTTTGTCAATAGTCAATTTTGTAGTACTTGTGTAGTTCTTTTACATACTCCAGCCTGGTATTGATCGATTGTTCCAGTCTTGGGTACTTGCCTAACGCAACTCCTACCGATCCTCCGCTTTCCTGGATCTGCTCTACATAACTCTGCAGTACCTCCTCTTCCAGACCTAAATAACGACCGTTTTTGAGGATTCTTTCACACAGGTCATCGATATACACTTTGATAGCGTATTCCGGATCGCGGTGCACCGGAACGGCCTTTTCACGGAAAATGCCGTTTTTTATTCTCGTGTAAGAGTAAACACTGAGATTAGCTTCGGAAAACAGGGCTACCCCCGGGAGATTCTGCTTTTGCACCTCTGCGATCTGGCTTTCTAGCTCAGTGGCACTGTTGATGAAAAGGTACAAGCCCAAACCGCTGAAAAGCGGCACTGATGCGGCGTTTGCACTCTTGTCTTCTCTAATTGCGGTTTGGAGTTTCGGTGTAGTGTCCCTATACTGCATTGGCGTCACAAAATCGATGTAACCATTGGTAGACCAAAATACCCAGTCTTGGAAAAGAGACTTATATCCCCAAGAGTGTGGCGAACCTACAGCTGCAGAAATCAGGAGATCGGGCTTAATCTCCTTTAGGTTTTGGTAACACCACCTGACAAAAGCGTCAACGTGAGCTCTCCGGAAGTCTTTGTACGCTTCGTCTTCTGCGCTTCCGAGAACAAACTCAATAGGATCCCGGAAAAACAGCTTCTTGTACAAGTCACGGGAATGACTGCTATAACCGAAGTCACCTTCTTCATAGCGGATGTAGTCCAGATGCAATCCGTCAATATCGTAGTTTGTTACCAGTTCGGTCATTACCGCTTCAAGGAATCGACGAAACTCGGGTATCACTGGAGAAATAAACCAGGAGTTGGATGTACCCCGGGTTCCATCTCTTGTGACCTCTAGCCATTCAGGATGTTGGTTAATTAAGTAGCCGGGCGTTTTGTATCCTGACGAAAACACCCTAACCAGCGGATGAACTTCCATGCCACGGCTATGGGCTTCTTCGATAAAAACCTCTAAGATATCGCCATCTTCCCAAAGATAGAGGTACTGGTCCTGGATCTTTGCCACTTCACTGGGGTAGATGGTAGTGCCATAGGCGTAAACCTCCGGAAACAGAATGTGGATGCCTATATCAGCAAACTGATCGAGGAGCCTTGCAATATCACCCCGAGTGAAGAAGTTCCCAAAAGTTACATAGTCTACCCAAATACACCTGGTTTCCGCAATCCTAGTATCTACAAACAACGGTTCTAGATTCTCCAATATGGCTTTACCCTTTTGCGTATCCAGCCAATCATCTGAGTCAAGCAAGATTTCTGCTTCGGTGAGCTGCTCAGAAATGTAATCTGGATCGATATTGTCCAAGTTCCACAAAGCTTTTTCAAGACGTGATTTATATCCGTCTACTTGAGCGAGAATAGTGCCAGACAGAACTACAACTGCGACAAAGAACATTAGTACTCTTTTTGCCACCAACATCATCCTCCTAAAACAATTACTAATCCTGATTTTAAGGTTTACCACAAAAAGCGGACTTCCTTTTCTTGCTCGTGAAAATGTAAATCTCTGCACCAAACTATGTAGCGCTTATCAAGTGGAAACACAATCTTCGAAAGCGAGACGCTGAGATAGCCAGAAGCAAACAGGATTAGTAGTGTCAAAAAAGCCCCTCAGGAGTAAACCTGAGGGGTAAAAAAAGATCCGGCAACGACCTACTCTCCCACAGCGTCTCCACTGTAGTACCAT
>ERZ773359.3771-NODE-3771-length-16840-cov-4.850164_pt1 | contig 16840 bp, 22 predicted proteins | sample MGYA00374955_ERZ773359 | MGnify/ENA primary metagenome ERZ773359 (study PRJEB29098, sample SAMN04486028) | biogas fermenter metagenome | study: EMG produced TPA metagenomics assembly of the Biogas fermentation microbial communities from Germany - Plant 4 DNA1... | reverse complement strand
AGTGCACCCGAGTCTCCATGATAGGCGACCCTGTCTGCGGGCAGCGGCTGGAATTTGTCGCGGGTGAAAGGCAGGGAGGTTGTTTTATAGCCTGCAAAAATGTAGCGACCGCCTACGCTGGTGTTGGCCAACTGTAACAGGACGTCTATCAGTTCGTCCACTTCCATGGCTATGGCATCGCGGGCTTCCTGCGGCTTGGTGCCGTCGGCGCCGGAGACGGCCAGCTCCCGGGCGCGCTGCAGGACGTCGTTGATGCCGGCAAGGGCGTTTTCCGTTGATTCCAGCCAGGACTGGGCTGCGTCAATATTACGCTGGTACTGTTTATTTTGCTGCAGTTCTGTGGTATAGCCCATAATGCGGGAAATTTTTACCGGGTCGTCGGATGGTTTGGAGATGACTTTCCCGGAAGAAAGCATGTTTTGGTAACGGTTCATGCGGGTCAGATTGGCATTGATATTTTTAATGACAGTATTGGCTATTATCCTGTGGGTGACACGCATCTAGGCCGCCTCCCTTCTTAACGCAGCATTTCGTTAATTAAGGTGTTATATATCTCGTCCAGTGTGGTAACCAGGCGGGCTGCAGCCTGGTAAGACAACTGGAACTGTACCATGTTGGCCATTTCTTCATCCAGGTTGACGCCGGAGACGGACAGCTGGCGGGTGGTGAGCAACTCCACCATGGATTCTTGGTTTTCCGTCATCCGGTTGGCTTCCTGGGTGTTGACACCAATGCCGGCAATGAGATCGCGGTAGAAGAATTCCAGGGTGGTGGAGCCGTTTGCATTTTCCTTCAACCTTTGCCGGGGGTCCGATTCGGCCATGTTCACAGTGAAACGCACGTTGCGCAATTGGGCAATAATGACGGCGTTGCTGCCGTCGCCGGGCAGGGGGTTGTCGGGCGTGGTAGCTGCTGCGGCGGCAATTTTGTCCGGGTTGTCTATGATTTCCTGATTGACAACTATACTTAAAATATGGTCACCTTTAATATCAAAGAAGGGAATACCGGCATTGCCGTGCAGATCGCTGCCCTGCTGGTGGTATGCATTAACGCTGTCCACAATTGCCCAGACAAGGCTTTCAAAGTTTTCCATGTAGGCACGCAGGTTTTGGTCGCGGACCTGGATGAGGCCGTAGAGTTCGCCGTTGCCGATATACAGCGGCTGCTCGTCTTTTGCCCAGACAATCTTGGGGGCTTGGGGCCAGCCGTTTTCCGTATCGCCGGTCAGCGTTTTGATTTCATAGGCGGTATTTTCGTGGACAAGGGCACGGCCGCCGATGTTGATGCTGATGCTGCCGTTGGCGTTTTCTACGGTGGAAATATTGATAATTTTGGCCAGCTGTTCAATGAGCAGGTCGCGGCGGTCCATCAAGTCGTTGGGATAGTCGTTGCGGGCCGAGAGACGGACAATTTGCTCGTTCAGGTCGCTGATCTGCTTAGCCAGGCTGTTGATTTCCTTGACTTTCAGTTCAATATTGACTGTAATGTCGTCGCGGATGGTGGCAAGGCTGTTATAAGTGTGCTTAAAGGAATTAAGCAGGAAGTTGGCATTTTCTATGAGGGCGGAGCGGGCGGAAGAGCTTTCCGGGTTTAGGCTTAATTCCTGCCAGCTTTCAAAGAAGGTACTGATAACGGAGTTGAGGCCGCTTTCCGAAGGCTCAAGGAAGACCTGTTCGATTTGGCTTAAATAAGTACTGCGCGCCTCCCACTGGCCCAGTGTCTGCAATTCATGGCGGATTTGCCGATCCAGGAAAGAATCGCGGATCCTTTTAATTTCATCCACAATCACGCCGCTGCCCAGCATGCCTTTTTTGGCATAAGAGACGGCCATTGTCGGAACCATATGGGCCGTTTGGCGGCTGAAGCCGGGAGTATTGGCATTGGCAATGTTATGGGAGGTAACTTCCAGTGCTTTCAATTGTGCCTGCATTCCCAGGCGGGCAATATTTAGACCAAAAAAAGTGGACATGGTATTCCTCCTTGCGGCATTTATGCACGGTGGACAATAAGACCGAGTTCTGTTTTTTCTTTTTCCAGGCTTCCTGTGGCCGTATAGGACTTGATTTGGGGGAAAAGGCTGTTTTGCACTTGCTCCCAGACGGCTAGTTCGCATTTGATTAAAAGCAGGTTTGCCTGTTGCAGTTCCCGGGTTTCCCGCAGCAGCGTTTTTAGCTTCTCGCCAAGCTCAAGCAATTCGGCTTGTTCAGGATTTTTTGCCAGTTCCTTGAGGCTGCGCTGTCCGGTGAGCAAGAGGCGCTCCGCTTCCAGCTGCTGCAGCGATTTTTCCAGCTCTGTTTTCCTGTGGCAGAGGGTGTGCAACTTTTCAGCGCTGCGTTCCAGGAGTGCCTGCTGTTCCAAAAGCAGGTTTTGTTTAAGCTCCGCAAGCAGGCTGCATTCTTTTTGCAGGATGACGGACAGCTGTTGCTCCATAATGATCCCTCCGCTTTTTTTCTCTGACTTTTTTATCGGCCTCTTCCGCTTTATCTTTAGGCAAAAGCAAAAAAAAGATGGCGCAGGGGCCATCGTGCATAATTTTATTTCAGACGGCAGGCTGTTTTCCAGGTGTCGCGCAGTTCGGAGAGCATGCCCGCCACTTCTTCCAGCGGGGCCATATCCTTTTTAATATTGGCATCAAGCAGGCGCCGGTGCATGTAATCATAAAGGTTATAAAGGTTTGCCGCTATTTCACCCTGGCTCATGTCCAGGTTCATCATCAGTTCGCTGAGGATATTTTGTGCTTTGATGAGATTGATGTGTGTCTGTTCGATGTTATGCTGCATAATGCCTTTCTGGGCCTGTTTCAGGAAGCGTAGCGCACCGTTGTACAGCATGAGGACAAGCTGTTCCTGAGAAACAGTCCCAACCATACTCTGTTGATATGCCTGATAAGGGTTTGTCAGCATAATCCCCCTCCTGTTACTATTTTTTCTCGTCCAGCAGCAAACCGATCATTTCTCTGATGCCGGCCGCCAGATCCAGAAGTTTTTTGGGCGGAATTTCCTTAATGACTTCATTGGTCTCCAGGTCAATCACCTCCAGCATAAGACGGCCCGCACCCTCATGCAGTTTAAAGCGTATGCCGATATTGAAAGCTTCGGTAGTTTTGTTTACCTCCCCCGACTGCTTTTTCGATTTCCTGCAGTGAATATTGCGACTCCTCCGGCCGGGGCTGTTGCTCGGGCATGGTTTTAACCCGTGCGTCACGTGCCTGCACAACCTGTATGTCTTCAAAGCCGCGATAGTTGATGTTCGGTTCGACTCTCATTTTCTCACCTCGGTCCTTTTGCTTCTTATCCTTTTTTTCGGACAAACGGGGAGAAACTTTAGCGGGATTTTGCGGGCGGCGGCGGTAAAGTCGGCCGCCATTTTGCCGATAAAAAAGTATCAAGGCGGCATGACGCTTTTTGCAGGAGAGGAAACGTATGCGTGTTCAGGGCGTGGATCCGGTTGTCATTAACCGCATCCAGGAAAAAGTGAAGCAGAAGTCAGTCCAGGAAACGGACCAGGTGGTCATTGCTACCGGCGGGGAACAGGAAAGAAAAAAAGAAAAGAAGCGCGGCGGCAAGCGGCCGGCGGCACTGGTTAAAGAGCTGAATGCGGCCGCCGGGAGACAGGGACTGGATCTGCTTTTTTTGGTTGATGAAGCAGACCCGGAAATGATTGTGGTGGCGGAAAAAAGTTCGGGCAGGCTTATTGCCCGGCTGCCTTCCGCCAAGGCCGGTACGCTGCTTTGTGCTGTGCGGCAGGATGTCGGATGCTTGCTCGACTATTATTTATAAGCGGTTAGGAAAATATCCCAGCCGCCTTTTTTATATATGATTCTACAGTAAGTTAGTGTTTACTAACTTTTTTTAATTGAAAATTAAGCAGGAAATTCACAAATTTTAGCGAATATTGTTGCTAAACCTGTGGGAAATGTTGGTAAAGTAGGAAAGTTGTCGCGCTGTTTCTGCCGGATGAAAACTGGCAGTTAAAATTGAAAACAAGGATGTTCCAAGGGCAAACCTGTCGAAAGGCAGGGGCGCAAAGCCACAGGCCTTAAACCGTAAAGGTTATGGCGGCTGGGTTGCCGGTCCTAAAGTCACTCTAGGCCGACACCTGGAGTTTTTTGTTTGTTGTAGAGAATATGCGAAAGAGGTGAGGACATGAACGGGTTGTGGGCGGACACGGCTGTGCTGCGTTTGCAGCAAACCCTGGATATGGCCGCGGAAAAGCAGCGCGTTTATGCACATAATCTGGCCAATGTGAATACGCCGCGTTTTAAGCGTCAGGAGGTTGTTTTTGCCGAGGAGCTTAAGCGGGCGGGCGCCAAACTGCCTCTTGCCCGGACGCACAAAAACCACCTGTCGGGCAGGCAGCCGGAAGAGATTGCCTACCGTGTAGTGAAAGACACAAGCAGCACCATGCGCACGGACGGCAATAATGTGGATGTGGACCGGGAAATGGCGCTCCTTGCCATGAACCAGCTGCAGTTCAACGCGGCGGCGGATGTTTTAAACAGGCGCTTTAGCCTCTTAAGATATGTGATAACGGAAGGGAGGGGCTGATAAATGTCTTTGTTTTCATCCATGCTGACTTCTGCTTCCGGCCTGACGGCGGAAAGGCTCAGGCTTGACCTCATTGCCGGCAACATTGCCAATGCCCGGACAACCAGGACGGCAGAGGGCGGCCCCTATCGCCGCAAAAGTGCCGTCTTTGCCGAAGTGCTGGACCGGGCGGGTCGAGCCGGGCGAGGTGTGAAAGTAGCTGCCATTACAGTTGACAGGACTGAAGGGCGTCTGGAATATGATCCGCAGCACCCTGATGCCAATGAGGACGGGTATGTAGCATATCCCAATGTGGATATCCTGCAGGAAATGGTGGATATGATTACAGCCAGCAGGTCGTACGAAGCCAATGTCACAGCTTTAAATGCAGCCAAGAGCATGTTTCTGAAAGCGCTGGAAATTGGCAGGAGGTAGATGAGAAGAGATGATAACGGAAGCTCTTAATCCTTACATACCGGTTGCCTGGCAGCAAACGCAGATGCAGGAAAAAGTGCAGGCGGGAGATGGCGATTTTGCCCATATGCTGAAAGATGCCCTGAACGGGGTAAACAAGCTGCAGGTCAAGGCGGATGAGGCAGCGCTGCAGCTGGCAAACGGACAGGCGGAAGATGTGCACCAGGTTATGATTGCCGTGGAGCAGGCCATGCTTGCCATGCAGTTAACTGTCCAGATACGGAACAAAGTAATTGAAGCATACCAGGAAATAGCACGCATGCAGATTTAGACCTGAAGGGATCGAACCAGTTTCCGTAAGGGGGTGAAGGACTGTGGCGGAAGCGAGCCACTCCCCGGGCATCTGGCAGCAGTGGCGGGAGAAAATCGGGCAGATGAGCCTGCAGCGTAAAATTTCTGTGTTACTGCTCATTGTTGCCGTGCTTTTGATACTGATTTTCGTGGGACAGGCACTTTTACGTCCCAAGTTTGCGCCGCTCTTTGCCGACCTGGAGCCGGAGGATGCCGGCAGGATCAGCAAGAAGCTGCAGGACATGGGAGTTACATATAAACTTGGCCAGGAAGGACGCAGCATCCTTGTCCCGGAAGATCGGGTTTACGAATTAAGGATCCAGCTGGCCAGCGAAGGCGTGCTGCTTGGCAGCAGCGCAGGCTTTGAGCTCTTTGACCAGACGAAACTGGGTGTGACTGATTTCAGCCAGCGCATGGACTACCAGCGGGCTTTGCAGGAGGAATTGCGGCGGACGATTGTGCAGCTTGAGGAAGTGGAACAGGCCCGCGTCCATCTGGCCCTGCCGGAACCAAGCCTGTTTATTCGGGAATCTGTCTCCCCATCCGCTTCCATTGTTTTAAAGTTGAAACCGTATGCTTCCTTGGACCAGGCTCAAATACGGGGGATTATGCAACTGGTGGCCGGCAGCGTGGAAAACCTGAAAGTTGAAGATGTGACAATTGTTGATACCAAGGGCAACCTTTTAAGCGATATCAGCCTGATCGATCCGGCCGGACAGGCGGCGGATGCCACAAGCAGGCAGTTTGCCGTGCGCCGGGAGTTTGAAGCCGAACTGGAGAGACGGCTGCAGCGGCTGTTGGACAGGGTATTGGGACCTGGCCAGTCCATTGCCATGGTTACTGCTGAACTCGATTTTGATTCGCAGGAAACAACCATAATTACTTTCGGCACGGAAGGCGTGCCCCGCAGCCAGACAATAACCAAGGAAACCTGGGAAAGCACCGGCGGTGCGCTGCAGCCGGGCGAAGCGGGTACGGACAGCAATATTCCCGGTTATATTGTTGAAAGCTCGCAGGGAGAAGTGGATTACGAGCGGACTGATGAAACAACCAATTATGAACTGAATGAAATAACAGAAAAGCAGATAATGGCGCCCGGGCGCTTGCAGCGTTTGCATACAGCCGTTGTGCTCAACACGAAGGCGGGACAGTTGAAACGGGAGCAAATCGAGCAGATTGAACGGACAGTGGCGGCTGCTATCGGCTATCAGGAAGAACGCGGGGACAGCATCAGCGTCTCGGGTATGGACTTTGATACTTCTTTGGCGGAAGAGGCAGAAAGAGAATTTGCCGCCGCCGAGCAAAGAGAACGCATCAGGGAGTATATTACCATGGGCGTGTATGCTTTGGCCGCCTTGCTGGTGTTAATCTTTGGCCTGCGTTTGCTGGCCGGCAGGCGGAAACGTACTGCGGAGGGCGAGCCGGCAGAAGTACCGCAAGTTCCCGCTCCGGCAGAGGAAGAAGAATTGGTTGCCATAGAAGCGGCCAGCGAAGAAAGCCAGCTCCGCAAGCGCGTGCGGCAGCTGGCGGAAAAGGAGCCGGAGACGGCCGCTTTCCTGATCCGGGCATGGTTAAGCGAAGAGTAGGGGGCTGTGTTTGTGCGTGGTAAAGTAAGTGGCGTTAAAAAAGCTGCCATCCTTTTGATGGCCCTGGGGCCGACTATTTCAGCAAAAATTCTGCGACATTTCAATGAAGCGGATATTGAAAGAATTTCGCTGGAGATAGCCAACACGTCAAAGGTGGAAGTTTCTCTTATCGATGAAGTTTTTGAAGAATTCATGCTGGTTAACCAGGCGCAGAAATACATGCTGGACGGCGGGATTGAATATGCCCGGACGCTGTTGGAAAAAACCCTGGGAAGCCAGAAAGCCCATGAAATTATTAAAAAACTGCGGGATGCCCAACAAATCAAACCCTTTATGTTTATCCGCAAAGTTGACCCCAAGCAGCTTACCAACATGATTGCCAACGAGCATCCCCAGACTATTGCCCTCATTCTCTCCTACCTTGACGCACAGCAGGCGTCACAGGTGCTGTCCAGCCTGCCCGAAGAGCAGCAGGCTGATATTGCCCACCGTATTGCCGTGATGGAGCGAACCTCGCCGGAAGTGCTGCGGGAAGTGGAAAAGGTGCTAAGGGATCGCCTCACTTCCATGGTGCAGCAGGATTATGCCGTGGCCGGCGGGATTCAGGCTCTGGTTGATATCTTGAACAATGTGGACCGCGGCACGGAAAAACTGATCCTCGAGGAATTGGAAGTCGACTATCCCAAACTGGTTGACGAGATCCGTAAACGCCTCTTCATCTTTGAAGATATCATTTCTCTGGACAATGCTTCTATCCAGCGTATTATCCGCGAAGTTGACCAAAAAGACCTGGCCATGGCGCTCAAAGGCTCCAGCGAAGAAGTCAGGGAGCGGATCTTCCGCAATGTGTCCAAGCGTGCCGCAGAAATGCTGCGTGAAGATATTGAGTTTATGGGGCCTGTCCGCCTGCGCGAGGTGGAAGAGGCACAGCAGCGGATTGTCAGTGTGGTGCGCAGGCTGGATGAAGCCGGTGAGATTATTATTTCTCGAGGCGGAGAGGATGCAATTGTTGTCTAGGATTATTAAAGGCGAAAGTGTTGCCTGTCAGGAAGATTGTTTGCAGCTGCCCCTGCTGGTTGTTGTGCCCAGGGAGCCGGCGCGCGAAGTCTCCCCGGAACCTGACCTACAGGGAGGGGAGGCGGCGTGCGAGTCGGAGGAAAAAGCAAAAGCCTTGCTTGCCGCCGCACGGGCTGAATGTGAAGACCTGCTGGCCCGGGCAAAGGCTGAATGTGAAGCCATGCTGGCCGCTGCGGCAGAAGAGGTGCAAAAACTGCGGGCGGAAGCCGAAAAAGCCGGTTTTGCCGCCGGCAGGGAGGAAGGGCTTGCAGCCGCGGAGGCGGAGCGGAAAAAGCTTGTGGAGGAGGCCGAGCGTCTCCTGGCGGAAGCCAGGGAGATACGCAGGGAGATGCTGGGCCGGGTTGAAGGGCAGGTGGTCCGGCTGGCTGTCCGGATTGCCGAGAAGCTTCTGCAAACCGAATTGCAGCAGCATCCGGAAGCAGTGGCCGCCATGGTACATTCCGCCCTCTTGTCCCTGGCGGAAAGCGGTGAAATCCTGATCCGCCTGCATCCCGATGATGCTGTTGTCTGCCGGGCGCAGCTTGCCGGATGGCAGGAAAAATTGCAGGATAAGGCAGTCTGTTTCATTCTGGAGGATGCGGCCATGCCGCGCGGCACCTGCAGGCTGGAAACAGCCGACAGTATTATAGAATGCAACCCGCAGGAACAGTTGGAAAAGCTGCAGCAATTATTGCAGGATGTGAAGCATGATGGCTGAACTGGACCTGGCACCTTACTTTGATGTTGTGGCGGATTTTTCCCCTGTGCGTGTCGCCGGGCGTGTGACACAGGTTGTGGGGCTGACCATTGAGGTGCGCGGGCTGCGTTCCTTTATTGGGGAAGTCTGCCTCATAGAGGCGAATAACCAGGCCGAGCCGGTCGCCGCAGAAGTAGTGGGGTTTAAAAACGGCAGCGCCCTCCTGATGCCCCTGGGCGACTTGCAGGGAATCCACCCCGGCTGTGCGGTATACCCGACGGGCAAAGCTTTTGCCGTGAAAGTGGGCCCGTCCCTTCTGGGCAGGGTGGTGGACGGCCTGGGGCAGCCGCTGGACGGGGGGCCTGTTACCGGTCCCGGAGTTTTATGCCCGGTGGAGAAAGACCCGCCCAACCCCCTGGAGCGAAAGCGGATAAAAAAAATCCTGCCCACAGGGATCAGGGCGATTGACTTATTTCTGACCTGCGGCCAGGGGCAGCGTGTCGGGATCTTTGCCGGCAGCGGCGTGGGAAAGTCCACCCTCTTGGGCATGATTGCCAGGAGCAGTGAAGCTGATGTCAATGTGATTGCGCTCATCGGGGAACGGGGCCGGGAAGTTCTGGATTTTATTGAACGCGACCTGGGACTGGAGGGGCTTAAACGTTCCGTGGTTGTGGCCGTAACTTCAGACAGGCCGCCCCTTTTGCGCATCAAGGGGGCGCTTGTGGCAACGGCCATTGCAGAATATTTCCGCGATATGGGCAAAAATGTAATGCTGATGATGGATTCGGTAACACGGTTGGCCATGGCCCAGCGGGAAGTTGGTCTGGCCATCGGCGAACCGCCTGCCACCAAAGGGTATACTCCCTCCGTTTTCAGGCTTTTACCGCGCCTGCTGGAGCGGGCCGGCACCTCCAGCCGCGGCTCCATTACCGGCCTGTACACCGTGCTGGTGGACGGCGACGATTTTAATGAGCCTATTGCTGATGCGGTCAGGAGCATTTTGGACGGACACATTGTTCTCTCCCGGGATCTGGCTGCCAAAAACCATTTTCCCGCCATTGATATTCTGCACAGCATCAGCCGTTTAATGACCGACCTGGTAGATGCGGAGCACAACCGGCTGGCCGGGCTTTTCCGGGATTACCTGGCCACTTATACGGAATCGGAAGACCTGATCAACATCGGGGCTTACGTGGAAGGTACCAATCCGCGCCTGGATGAGGCACGTTCCTACATTGATAAAATGCAGGCATTACTGCGCCAGGGGATTGAAGAAACGGAAGCCTGGGAAGACTCATTGGCAAAATTACAGCAACTTTTTGCCGGGGAGTGAGCGTATGTATACTTTCTCTTTGCAAAAAGTTCTTGATTACCGTAAAAAGCAGGAAGAGCTGGCGCAGCAGCGCCTGGCAGGGGTTCTGCTGGAAAGGGAGCACGCCCGGCAGGTAGTGGAGCAGGTGCAGGATGCACTCTTCCGCTGCCAGGAAGAATATACCGGGCTGCAGACCCCGGAGCTTGACCTGCCGCAGTTGCTCATGGCCAGTGAGCTGGCAGGCGTGCTGACAGACCGCCTCAGGCACAGCCGGCAGGAATTAAAGGAAAAGGAAGCCTGCCTGCGCCAGGAGCAGCGCCGGACGGAAAAAGCGATGCGGGATAGAAAAATTCTCGACAAGCTGCGGGAGAAAGCAGAGCGGCAGTACCTGCAGGAGGAGGAGCGCAAGGAACAGCAGCTCATGGATGAACTGGCGCGGACGGTTTTTCTCCGCACGCACAGTTGAAATACAGAACAAAGCAATGAAAGGAGGTGAGAAAGATGAACGTGACATGGGCTTTGGCCCCGGAATTGACGTGCCTAGCGACGGCTGTGCCAAAAAGCGGGCACCGCGGGGACAGTGCAGGCGGGTTTGCCGCTTTGCTTGCCTTGTTGCTGCAGCAGGCTTTCCCGGCAGGTACGCAGCTTCTGTCATTGCAGGGAGAAGCTGCGCTGGAAAAAGATGGTGCCTCCCCACCTGCCGGCGAACCCTTGCAGGACAGGAAAGAGGATGTTCTTGGCGCTTGCCTGATGGAGCAGTCATTGCTGGCCATGCTGGCCGCGTGTAGCATGCCGGGTGTAGCGGGTGCAGGGCAGCAGGAGTCCGGATTTGATGCCCTGGCTGCGCAGAAGCTGCTTTTGGCGGCGGCGCTGGCAGGACAGGCAGGAAAAGCCCAGTCAGGCGGGATTGCTGCGACAGGCTTGGCGACGGAAAAATCGGGCGGTATACTGACAGCCCCACCGGCCGCAGGACCGTCTGGGAATGTACAACCGCCGGAAAGTGCCATGCTGCCAACAGGTACGGTGTCGCCTGAGATTGCAGCACTGCCCGAGAGTACGTTCATGCCGGAGACGGCAGTTCCGTCAGTGCTGGATGCAGCACCGGCAGAGACTGCAGAGCCCGCAGTCAAGACAGTACCGACAGTGACGGCGGAGGCTTTTGCGGCAACAGAGGCAATAGCGCCCGCAGCGCAATTTGCAGACAGTTTAGCTGCAGCCGCCAAAGGAGAGCAGGCGGAGCCCCCGCCGGCGGCAAAAGCAGAGCTGAAGCGGCAGCCTGTGTTGACGATACGGTCGGAGGCTGCGAAAGAAGCAGCAGTCGAAGAAGCAGCAGGAAAAGATACTGTAATTGCGCCGGATGGCAGGCAGGAAGCCTTGCCGGAAAAAGCGGCCGCCAGTGAAACGGGAAGGACAATCCGGCCGAATATGGCGGAAAGCCTGCTGGCAGCGAACCGTAAAGCGGTGCAGCAGGCCGGGACGACACAGGCGGTTCATGCCGCCCGCGCAGACAGTGGCAGTCCGCCGGCAGCAGCGCCGGAGGCCCCCGGGGAGAGTGACCGGGCCGGGTTGTATGCGGACATACTGGAGCAGATCCTGGAAAAAATCGAGTTTTCCGTCCGTAAAGACGGCGAGCAGAAGCTCTATGTCCGTCTCAGGCCCGAGACGCTGGGAGAGGTGGAAATCCGCCTGAAGCTGGAGTCAGGCCGGCTGACGGCGAAAATTGTGACAGACAGCTACCAGGTCAAGGAACTGCTTGATGCATCCCTGCCCCAGATCAGCCGCCGCCTGGAAGCACAGCAGGTAACGCTTGCAGGGTTCAGCGTCACTGTGGGACAGGAGCAGAATCCCGGGCGGCAGGCGGAGTCCTGGCAGACAGGTCACCACTGGCGGCAGCCGGTGCAGGAAAAACAGGCGGCGGGCGACGCGATGGAGACGATTGAGCAGGCAGGCAGGGTAAATTTATTGGCCTGAGCTTTGAGGAGGTGGAAAAAGTGACGAAAATTGCAGCTACGGCTGCTTACCGGGCAAACACAAGCCAACAAAGCTCGCAGAAAAAAACCGGCGCCGCTCAGGAGCTGGGTAAAGACGCCTTCCTGCAGCTTTTGGTGACACAAATGCGCTACCAGGACCCTTTGAACCCGCAGGATAACAACGCTTTTCTCGCCCAGCTGGCGCAGTTTTCCGCCCTGGAGCAGATGCAGAACCTGAACAGCACTGTAGAAAAGCTGCTTGCCCTGCAGGGCGATGCCCGCAGCCTGGCTCCGGCTTATCTGGGCCTTTTGGTCACCGCCCTTGATGAGAACGGGCAGGAGGTGAAGGGGACGGTAACAGCGGTGGAATTTGCCGGCGGGCAGACGCGGCTTGTCATTAACGGGAAGACATTTGCGCTGGAGAATGTACTGAAAGTGACAAAAGGCGGTGGGGCTTAATGGGCATTGACAAAATCACGGGACAGGCATACCCTGCGGCCCGGACGGAAGCAAAACGAGCCTCGCTGCCGCCAAGGCCGGGCATGCAGCGGGCGGAGCAGGACTTTGCCCGGGTGCTGGCGGACAAGCTGGCAGCCTCCGGCGAAAGTGTCCGCTTTTCCGCCCATGCCAGCAAGCGCCTGCAGGAGCGGAGCATTGCCTTGGGAGAAGGCGACCTGAAGCGGCTTGGCGCGGCCATGCAGCAGGCGGCGCAAAAAGGTGCCCGTTCTTCGCTGCTTTTGTACAACAACCTGGCCCTGATAGCCAATGTGGGCAGCAAAACCATCATTACCGCCATGAGCGGTGATGACCTGAAGGAACATGTTTTTACCAACATTGACAGCGCGGTGATTATCCGCTAAAGTGGCTGGACCTCTTGGAGGAAGCCACCGGCCGTGGACCGACAGAAGCGGCCAAAGAGAAAAAGGAGGTCGAAAAAATGCAAAGATCTTTGTTTACTGCTGTTTCCGGTTTGCGCAACCACCAGGTGAAGCTGGATGTGATCGGCAACAATATTGCCAATGTGAACACTGTTGCTTTTAAGTCCAGCCGTGTTCGCTTCCAGGATATTTTCAGCCAGACTCTCCGCGGCGCCAGCGCTCCCCTGGAAGGCCGCGGCGGGACCAACCCGGCCCAGGTTGGCATGGGAATGACCGTGGCTGCCATTGATACCATTCACAGTCAGGGCAGCCCGCAGTATACGGGGAACTACACCGACATGGCCATCCAGGGCAGCGGCTACTTTGTGGTCACTGACGGGGCAAATACTTATTATACCCGTGACGGCTCCTTCTCCCGGGCGGCCAACGGCGAGCTGGTCAATTCCGCCACAGGCGTCAAGCTTTTGGGCTGGATGGCGGATGCCGCGGGTGAAATTAACACTGCCAACCCGCTGGGGACGCTCAACATCCCCCTCGGCGAGGATTATGTAGCCAAAGCGACGGAAAATATTACCTTCGCCGGGAACCTGGATGCTGCGCTTGCCACGGGCGGCACACACACCACGGATGTGCTGGTCTATGATTCCCAGGGCGGGGTTTATACCCTGACGCTGACCTTTACGAAAACTGCCACCAACAGCTGGAACTGGTCAGTGGCGATAAAGGATGCCAGCGGAAATTCCATCGCCAGTACCGACAGCGGCACTATTGTCTTTAACACTGATGGTGCGCCGCAATCTGGCACTCAAGGCAATGTACAGGCTAATATGACCGGTGTCGGTGTCAATAATCTTAATATCACCCTGGATTTCAGCGGCCTCACGCAGCTGGTGGCCGACCCCGAGGTGGGCAGTACCGCCCAGGCCAATTACCAGGACGGCTTCCCGGTAGGCGAGCTGGAGAGCTTTGTCATAGATACAACGGGTGTTATTAATGGTATTTATACCAACGGCATGATTAAGAAACTGGGGCAAATTGCCCTGGCGGTTTTTCCCAACCCGGAAGGGCTGCAAAAAGTAGGCAGCAACATGTATATCATGTCTGCCAACTCCGGCATGGCACGGGTGGGCGCCCCGGGCAGCGAAGGCCGCGGAACCATAGAAACATCAGCCCTGGAAATGTCCAATGTGGACCTCTCATATGAATTTACGGAAATGATTACAACAACACGGGCGTACCAGGCAAATTCTCGGGTGATTACGTCATCTGACGAATTGCTCCAGGAAGTAGTAAACCTGAAGCGGTAATAACGAGAGGTGGTTTTTTGGCATGCAGAAACGCATGGATCTTATGACTGTACTGGGGATAGTCCTCGGACTATCCCTGGTACTCGGTGCTATTGCCATGGAAGGCAGCCTAGTCATCTTTTGGAGTTTTTCCTCGCTCATGATTACTGTGGGCGGATCTTTTGCCGCCCTGTTGATCAATTTCCAGGTGCCACAAATAAAGATGGTTTTCCAGGTTACCAAGCAAGCTTTTCTGGAAGACGTGAAAGATATCGGAGAATATATTTCAATCTTTGTGGCTCTGGGGCAGAAAGCGCGCCGGGAAGGACTTTTGGCGCTGGAGGATGACCTTGCCCAGCTGGACGATGAGTTTTTGGCAAGCGGCATGCAGATGGTCATTGATGGGCTGGACCCGGAAACAATCCGGGACATTATGGAAACAGAAATTGAAGCTACGGCTGCCCGGCACCGCCTGGGCCAGGATGTTTTCCGCACCTGGGGATCACTGGCTCCTGCCTTTGGTATGATCGGTACCCTGATCGGCCTGATCCAGATGCTGGTCAACCTGGACGACCCCAGCAGCATTGGTCCTGGGATGGCAGTTGCCCTGATTACCACTTTTTATGGTTCCCTGCTGGCCAACTTGCTTTTTATTCCCCTGGCGGGCAAGCTTTCCATCCGCAGTGAAGCGGAAAGCACTATCAGGATGGCGATCATTGAGGGTGTACTGGCAATTCAGGCCGGGACCAATCCCAGGATCTTGCAGGAAAAACTGAAAGCCTTTGCTTCCCCGGGTGAACGGCAGAAGCTTGAAAGAAAACAAAAAGAAGAAAGCGGCAGCAATGAAGAGATGGTGTATGACCATGCGTAAATTGCTGAACAAAAAGCCGCCTGCTTCCGGCGGCGCACCGGAATGGATGACAACTTACGGGGATATGGTCACACTCCTGTTATGTTTTTTTGTTCTGCTGTATTCCTATTCCGTCATTGATATACAAAAGTTCCAGCAGATTTTCGCCTCGATTCAAATGACTTTTCTTGGGCAGGAAGGCATCTTGGACCAGACGCCTGACCCTAATCCGGATGTAACACCCGTGGAACCCGATCCGGAAGAAAACATTAACCTTACATACGAAGCAGTGAAGGAGTACCTGCGTCGGCAGGGTCTGGAAGCTACCATCAGCGCTCGCCTTGAGGACAGAGGTGTTATCCTGGAAATCCGGGACAATATTCTTTTTGATTCAGGCAAGGCGGATATTAAACCCGAGGCGGAGGAAGTGCTGCGGAAAGTAGCCGGCATTATCAGGAGTGTCCCCAATCAGATTATTGTGGAAGGGCATACGGACAATGTTCCCATTAATACGCCGCAATATCCTTCCAACTGGGAATTGTCCGTCGACAGGGCGGTCCGGGTGGTGCGCTATTTAATTTCACGCTACCATATTGCCCCGGAACGCTTCCTTGCTACCGGTTACGGCGAATACCATCCTGTGGCTGACAACAGTACGGCTGAAGGCCGCGCCCGTAACCGCCGGGTCAACATCGTTATTTCCAATGTCAATTTGCTGGATAAGGAGGCCGGGGCTAATGAGTGAAAACGAAACCACAACAAAAAAAAGCGGCAACGGTATGAAAATACTTGTTATTATCCTGCTTGTCATCGTGCTGCTTAATACTGCACTGCTCGCCTTTAATATGCTGTCAGGCCAGCCGTTATATACACTGCCTCTTCAGAAACAAGCCAAGCAGCCTGCCGACGGCGAGTGTCAACTTTTTGGCCCGGAAGACTATACCGTTAACCTGGCGGACAGCGGGCAGAGGAGATACCTGAAAGTCCGGCTGGTACTGACTTATGAGGACAAAAAAATGCAAAAAGAACTTGAACAGCGCCAGGCGCAAATCAGGGATTTGATTATCCTGACATTGCGGCAGCGTACGGCTGAAAACCTGGAAGAAAACGGCGGTATGGAATCGCTGCGCAGCGAGCTGAAAAGCAAGATCAATACTATCCTTACAACCGGTGTGATTAAAGAAATCTATTTTACCGACTTCCTGGTACAGTAAAGGCGGAGGGCGTATGAGTTCAGCATTTTTATCACAGGCGGAAATTGACGAGCTAATGAAAAAAATGCAGCAACCTGAGCCGGAAGCTGCGCCCGGCACCGTTGCGGATGAAACCAAAATGCCCAAGCACAGTCAGCAGCAACATGAAATTAAAAATATTGAATTCCCTGAACTGACACCGCAGGCAGGCCGCACTGAAAAACGGGAACTGGCTTATTTCGGTTCCATCCCGGTGAAACTTACCCTGGAGTTGGGGCGGACGAAGCTGACTGTACGGGAAATACTCAACCTCCAGAAGGATTCCATTATTAAACTGGACAGGCTGGCAGGAGAAAATGCCCTGCTTTTAGTTAACGGCAAGCCGCTGGCTGCAGGTGAAGTCGTGGTGATCAATGAAAATTTTGGTTGCCGTGTTGCCGAATTTGCAGCGGCCGCCGCCGCCAAAACCGGAAAAGAGTGAGAACGTGGACAATTTTCAGGCCTTTCTCCAGATAATGGTATCACTGGTTTTTGTCTTGGTCCTGCTTTTCATTTTTACGCGCTACCTGCTTCCGCTTTTTGCCGGACGACGTCCGGGGAGCCGCGCAAATTTGCGTGTAGTTGAACGTCTGGCGCTTGGTGCACGGCTATCACTCTGCCTGGTTAAGGTGGGAAAGCGCTACCTGCTGCTTGGTGTCACTCCAACCCGGGTAGACTTTCT
>ERZ773359.3769-NODE-3769-length-16848-cov-7.753409_pt1 | contig 16848 bp, 15 predicted proteins | sample MGYA00374955_ERZ773359 | MGnify/ENA primary metagenome ERZ773359 (study PRJEB29098, sample SAMN04486028) | biogas fermenter metagenome | study: EMG produced TPA metagenomics assembly of the Biogas fermentation microbial communities from Germany - Plant 4 DNA1... | reverse complement strand
GCGTCGCGCTTCCAGCCCGGCGCGGAGGTACACGGCGTGCCCGCCTCGCGGCGGCTGTTCAGCTTCGGCATGAGCGTGCTGTTCCGCACCGCGTTTCCCATCCGGGGCGTGCGCGACTTCTCATGCGGGTTCCGGGCCTACCGGGCCGGCACACTCCAGCGAGCGCACGACCACTACGGCGAGGATTTCATCACCGAGCAGGGCTTCGCCTGCATGGTGGAGGTGCTCTTCCAGCTTGACCATCTCGGCGGGGTGCGCTTCGGCGAGGTGCCGATGGTGCTGCACTACGACTACAAGCCCACCGAGACGAAGATGAACGTCGGCAAGACGATCCGCGATACGCTCGGCGTGGCCTACCGGATGCGGATCGCGCAGCCGCGTGGCGCGCGGCGCCAGGCCGGATAGACAGCACTTGCCCCCACTCCGCAAAATGGCATGGCACGCAGGAATCAGAAGAGCCACCCGCTTGGGTGGCTCTCCAGTGCCGAGGCCCAGACTTGAACTGGGGACCCCATCATTTTCAGTGATGTGCTCTACCAACTGAGCTACCTCGGCGAGCGAGGGTATTATAACTTATCCCGCCCGCCTGTCAACACTCCAGCCAAAGAACTGTGTAAAATTTCGCGTGTTTGGCGCGGCTACGCACGCACGACCACCCGCGTGCCCGGCTGGCCCTTTTTCGCGTCCGGCACGACGCTCAACTCGTAGTAGTCGTACACCGGCGTGGTCCAGCGGAAGATCCACTTGGCGGCTTCCGGCGGCAGGTTGACACAGCCGTTGCTGTGCATACGCCCGTAGTCGTTATGCCAGTACGTGCCGTGCGTCGCCACATAGCTCGGCGTGAAGTACGCCACCCAGGGGACGCCGGGCAGGTTATACCACATGTTGCCCATGCCGCCCGTCATGCGCTGGCCCAACCGCTTCAGGTTGACAGAGTAGCTGCCCAGTGGCGTCGGGGTGTCGGGGATGCCCGTTGCGACGAGGTACGTCATCACTTCTTCGTCACCCTCGTAGCATACAAGGCGCTGCTCGCGGATGCTGATCTCAATCCGCTTCTCCTCGGGCGGCACATCCGGCGAGATCGGCTTGATCTCCTCCGGCTTGATGACCCGCACTTCGGCGGCCTTCAGCCAGTACTCGCCGCCGTACACTCCCTTGATGCGGTAATAGTCGTTCTCGACGCCGATGATGTGGTGCGTGGTATTGTAGACCATCTTCTCGCGCTCATAGAATTGATCGCCGGGGCCGGAGCGTGCCGACGCCTTCGGCACCGTCACCACTCCCCACGCACCGCGCTCGTCAATCTTCTCGGTCGGGTTAGGCGGCTCTTCACGCACCGGCTGCATCCACGACGTGTAGATATAGCCCTCGTCGATCTTCAGCCACGTGCTGTTCGTCGGGTAAAGGCCCTCGCCTTCCACCACCTCCACAACCGGGACCACATCATCATAGTAATAGTAGCCACGGTGCGCCGAGCGCCAGCTAGGCTCGGCGTAGACGGTCATCACATTGAGTTGCACGCGGCCCAGCGGGGAGTCGTCCCAGTGTGAGAACGTGTTTGTCGGCTTCCTGCGCGGCGTGTCTGGCCGTTCGATACCCAGAGGGGGCAGCATCAGGCCCATCCCGGCCATGCCGGCTGTTTTCAGGAAGTCACGGCGAGAGATATTCATATTCCGTCTGAGCCTCCTCTACGAACCCATAAGGAAAGATGATACAATCGGCAGCTATGAACAACAGGCCTCTACTCCTCTAGAACAGGATACTATGACAATCAACAAACGCGCAATTGTCTGGGATATGGATGGAGTGCTGGTCGACTCGGGTGACCTGCACTATCAGGCCTGGCAAGAGGTTGCCAGGGAAACGCTCGGCTTCGAGATGACGCGCGAGCTTTTTGACAGGATGTTCGGCACGGACAACGCGGGCGTGCTGCGGCAGTTGTTTGGTCGTGAGCCGACGGCGGAGGAAGTCGAGCGCATCGGCGGGCAGCAGGACCAGCGCTACCGCGAGCTGGCAGTCGAGGGTGTGAAGGAAGTCCCCGGCGCGTTCGCGCTGCTGCGCAGTTGTGCCGCCGACGGCTGGCAGCAGGCCATAGCGACCTCCGCCCCACGCGTCACCCTCGACCTCATTCTCGACCGGTTCGCGCTGCGCGAGTGGTTCGCGGTGTGCGTCTCGACCGAGGACGTGCCGCGCGCCAAGCCCGACCCGGCGATCTTCCTGCTGGCGGCGGAACGGCTGGGCGTGCCCCCGGAGCGCTGCCTCGTCATCGAAGACTCGCTCAACGGGATACGGGCGGCACGCGCCGCCGGGATGCGCTGCCTCGCCGTTACGACCACCCACACACCCGAGGCACTGGCAGAAGCCGACCGCATTGTTGCGTCGCTGGAGGAAGTCAGCCCGGAGGATTTGCTAGCGCTGCTGGAGGGTGAGTAGCGAGCGCGCCTGCGCCCAACCCCCTCCGGGACCGAAGGCCGGAGGGGGTTAACTTTGTTCCACTTCCTCAATAGGGAGCGAAAAGACGAAGCGCACGCCGCCTTCGTGCCCGTCCTCTACCCAGATCTGCCCGCCGTGAGCCGTAATCGCCGAGCGGCAGAAGGCCAGCCCCAGCCCAAAGCCCCGCCGATCCTCCGAGCGACCGTCAAGCTGCACGAAACGGTCGAACACCCGCGCGCGCTGCTCCGGAGGGATGCCCGGCCCGCTGTCCTCGACGGCGACGCGCAGTTGGCCGTCGTACACCGCCGTCTGGACGATCACGCCCTTCTCCCCACGGGAGTATTTCACCGCGTTGTCAAGCAGGTTGATCAGCACGCGTTCCAGCCGGATGCGGTCGCCAGAGATCAGCGGCACGTCGCGCGTCTCATGCTCGACGGTCAGATTGACCTCAGAAGCCCAGGCGAGCGGGCGGTGCTGCTCGACGAGCAGGTCCACCAGCTCCACCATGTCGAGCGGCTCCAGGTTCAGAGTCGCGTCGCCGCTGTCAAGACGCTCTACATCCAGCAGCGACTCGACCAGCGCGAACATCCGCCGCACGCCGCCCGACGCCAGCGCCAGGAAGCGGCGCGCGTCCGCGTCGAGCGGGCACTTCTCCGTGTCATCCTCAATCAGCGACAGCGCCATCATGACGAGGTTGAGCGGGTTCCGCAGGTCGTGCACGATGAAGCGCATCGTCTCCTGCCGGAGTTGCATGATCTCAGCCAGCCGCTCGTTCTCGTTGGCAATCGAGGACAGCCGGTTGAACAGGTCGCGCTCGGCGGCGGCGGTCTGCAGGCGGCTCTCGTCGGCAGCCAGCAGCCGGCTGATCAACGTCTGCATCACCGTCTGCCTGAAGGCAGTGTCCTCATCGAACTTGCGCCAGAACGCCTCACGCGACAGGACATGCATGGTTGTCTTTTCAATTGCCAGCACAGACGCCGTGCGCGGCTCGTTCGTCAGCAGCGCAATCTCACCGATCATGTCACCCTTGCCGCGGAAGTTCAGCACCAGTGGAGACGGGCCAAAGGCGTCTTTGATGATCGCCACCTGCCCCCCGCTGATGTAAAACAGCTCATCGCCGGGGTCGCCCTCTTTAAAGACATACTCGCCAAGCTCGTATGTACGCGTCTCCACTAGTTCTGCCCAGAAGGGACTGATGATCATATCTCGCGAATTCTCCTGCCTTTAACAAACTTCGCACCTCTGTTAACTGGTGCGAAGGCGCGCTGCTCTTCTGCCCACTAACAGTGGTAGGGCTGGCGAATAGTATTATAGGTTGATTGCCCCGCGCCCCACATCCGGTAAAATCGGTATAAGTCAAACAGCCACGACACGGCGCCCGTACCCGGTAGGGTCGTTAGGATTGAGCATCATGGGAACCAGCACAATGACATGGCTTGTCGTGGAGGACGACTATGCCATTCGTGACATCATTGTGACAATGTGCGAGTTGTGGGGCTTCAACGTCATCGCCTTTAAGGACGGTTACGAAGCCCAGGTCTACCTCAGCAATCCCGACCCTGCCCCGCCGCTGCCCGATGTCGCCCTGCTGGATATCCGCGTGCCGGGGCCGTGGGGGCATGAGCTTGGCGCGATGATCCGCCAGCACCCCAGGCTGAACGATATCGGCATTATCCTGATGACTGCGTATGAGCTGGGCGGTTCCGACGAGGACGCCTACCTGCAGAGTGCGCAGGCAGATGAACTGCTCTACAAGCCGCTGCCTTCGATGGACGAACTGCTGGCGATTGTCGAGCAGGTCGTTGAAAACCGCGACAAACAGTTAACGTAAGCTAACGTAACCCGGGCGTACCGCCACGCATATGGTCGCAGCCGCCCCAAGCAAACGCCGCCGGAGAGATGGACATCCAGCCTACGATGCGCCAGAGAGTTTTTAGCCTCGGCGGCGACCTGCCGGTACTCACCCGTGCTGCCCAGGCGCTGCGGCGTATCGCCACTCCCCGGACCGGGCCGCACCGTCTCTTCCAGCCGCTTGTTAACCTGACAGCCGGCGTCGTGGGGGCGCTTGCCGTGTTCTTCCTGCTGCGGGCCATCGCCGCCCGGCCAGACAGCCCGGCTGCTCTTGCCTTTCTCGCAGAGGAAGCGGCGCTCGTCGTCGTGCTCCTGCTGGCGGTCGCCGCCAGCCTGATCGGCGGCATCGTCATCACGGCGCGCACGTTCCAGCCGGTATTCTACCGCTTTGAGGAAGAACACGCCCGCCTCACCGCCATCCTTGGAAGCATTGCCGACGGTGTGGTGCTGCGCAATCCGGAGGGCCACATTATCCTCGCGAACCCGGCAGCCGTCGAATTACTGACCACCGAGCAGGGCTTCGACACGGAGCCGCTGGAGACACTTGTCGAGCAGCCTGATAGCGCCCGGCGGCTGGAGGTAGGCCGCCGCACGATCGCCGTCAGCGCCGCGCCCGTCGCCACATCCGACGGCGCCACACTGGGGGACGTGCTCGTGCTGCGCGATGTAACGCGCGAAGCTCTCGTCGAGCGCACGAAGGACAGCTTCCTCGATCACATCGGGCACGAACTGCGCACCCCGCTTACCGTGATTCGCGGCTATGTGGACGTGATCCGTCTCGGCGGCGACCGACTCAAGCCGGAGGTCTACGAGCGGGCGCTGAGCGCCATCCTTGAGCAGACCGGCACGCTCGCCCGCATGATCGATGAGATCATCGACCTCACCAGCATGCGCAGCACCGGCGAGAGCGCCATCCAGGTGGAGCCGGTCGACCTCAACCAGCTTGTGCGCTGCACCGTAGACGACTGGCGGGAAAAGTTCGCCGCGGCAGGCCTCGTGCCTGTGGTTGAGACAGCACAGCCGATCACACTCCAGGCGGATGCCCGGCGTCTGCGGCGCGCGCTCGACGCGCTGGTCGACAACGCCTGCCACTTCAGCCCGCAGGGTGGGAGCGTCCGTGTCAGCACGGCGCAGGTGAACGGCTGTGCCTGCATCAGCGTCAGCGACTCCGGTGTGGGTATCTCCGAGAAGGACCTCCCCCACGTGTTTGAGCGCTTCTACCGGGGCGAACCTGTCGGCCCCGGCGGCGAGCCGCTCGACGTGCGCGGCATCGGGCAGGGGCTGTACCTGGCCAAGACCATTGTCGAGGCGCACGGCGGGCGCATCGATGTGCAGAGCGCGGCGGGCGCGGGCAGCACGTTCACCATCTGGCTGCCGCTCAAGTAGCGCGCCGCCTCGCCCGGCCTGCTTTCTCTCCAACCTTCCCCACTCCACGCTTACGCCGCGAATTCTCATGTTAAAATGAAATTACCGTCAGATGATGGTAAGGGGACGTGGACGAATGCCTGTTCCCCACGATGACGTCATACGCAGAGAACTGAACGCGATCGAGGAGCTTACCGATGCTGATCGCGAACGCGTGATGCACCTGGGGCTGCCCCAGTACGAGAGCACTGTGATCGGCTACCTGCGCGCGGCCTGCCGCCTGTTTGAACGTGACAGCGAAATGAGCGTGCTTGAGCGCAACGACGCCTGGGCGCGCTGGCAGGCCGGGATCGATCAGGCGCTTGAGGGCGCGATGCGCTTCCGGGAGAACGAGCAGCTTGTCATGGCGATCGGCGTGCTGGGCGGGCTGCTGCCCGGCGTGTACCCGCACGCCACGCTGCGCGGCTTCAAGGCGCTGGAGGACGCCCTCACCACAGCCCAGCGCTGCGCGACCGTCCTCAAGCGCGAGCGCAGCCGCTACCGCCGCCGCATGCGCGAACGCGTCGAGCGGGTCAGCGTGTGGGTCGGCCCGGCAGGCGACATCCTGCAGGACCACTCGCTCAACGACAGGCAGCGGCAGGAGCTTCAAAAGCGCGGTTACGAGAACGTGTGGGGAGTTCAGTTCACCTACCATCAGCCCGAGGGCGTGATGTGGCTGGTGCGTGCGGTGCTGCCTGTCGTCGCCCAGTCCGGCGAGCAGGGCACCATCGCCGCCCCGCGCCCCGAACGGGCACACTTGCCCGGTGATCGCCCCCGATAGCGCAGCACACAACAAAAGGCCCCCACCTCGACAGGCCGCCGGGGTGAGGGCAGAATCGTTCGCGCCGGGCCTACGCCTCGCCGCCATCCGGGTCGAAGTTGAGCGCCGCCGAGTTGATGCAGTAGCGCTGTCCGGTCGGAGCCGGGCCGTCATCAAACAGGTGCCCCAGATGCGCGCCGCAGTTCGCGCAGCGCACCTCGGTGCGGATCATCCCGTGGCTGCGGTCCTCGCGCAACTCGACGTGCTTCTGATCGACCGCATCCCAGAAGCTCGGCCAGCCGCTGCCGGACTTGTACTTCGTCTTAGAGCTGAACAGCGGCTGGTTGCAGACGACGCAGCGATACAGCCCCTCCTCGTAGTGGTCGTTGTACACACCGCTGAACGGCGGCTCGGTGCCCGCCAACTGCGTGATGTAAAACTGCTCGGGCGTCAGCCTCTGGCGCAGTTCTTCTTCCGTCATCTTCCTGGCGTCGTCCTGACGTTGCTGTGCCATACATCCCCCTCATCACTGCACTTCTCGCGCTTCGTGACACGCGCGCAGGGTGTTCTGCATCTAGATTATAGTGGGCGCGCTGCCCTGCTACACCTCTGCTGGCAAACCCGCACTTGAGATGAGTTGCACATTTGGCTTGTCCGGGGGCCCGGTCGTTTGCTATTCTCACAAAGATTCCACAGGGAGCGCGAGATGATCGTGAGGCGAAACTCCATCCCGGCCCGGCTGTGGGCGCTGATCCGCCTCGGGCGTCCATTGTTCCTCGCCGGAGGCTTTATCTTCTACGGCCTCGGAGCCGCCGTTGCCGCCTACGACGGCTACCCGATCCTGCTGCTGCCCTACCTGCTCGGGCAGACAGCGGTTACCGCAGCCCAGTGGATGACGCACTACTGCAACGACTACTTTGACGTAGAAGTTGATCGCCTGAACCGGACGCCGACGCGCTGGTCGGGCGGGAGCCGCGTCCTGCTCGAAGGGCTGGTCAGGCCGCGCACGGCACTGATCGCAGCACAGGTGCTCGGCGGCGTGGCGCTCGCCGCGACAGGCGGGGTGGCGCTGATGTCCGGCCTGCTGCCCGCCGGGCTGATGCTGCTGGCGATTGTCGCGGCGTGGGAGTACTCCGCTCCGCCGCTCCGGCTCGCGGCCAGCGGCTTTGGCGAGCTTGCCGTCGCGCTGACCGTCACCGGGCTGACGCCACTTGCCGGCTACGCGGCGGCGACGGGCGGGCTCTCGACGCGGGTCGCGCTCACGATCATCCCGCTGTGCTTCCTACAGTTCGCGATGATGCTCACAGTTACCTTCCCCGATGCACGGGCAGATACCATCGCCGGGAAGGGTACGCTGGTCGTGCGGCTGGGCGGCGTGCAGGCGGCACGCGTTCACAACGCCGCGCTGATTGTCGCCTATCTGGTGCTGCCGCTGCTGGTGTTCTTTGGGCTGCCGCCGTTTGTCGCGCTGGCGATGGCCCTCACCGCGCCCGTTGCGCTGTGGCAGGCGTGGCGCGTCAGCCGGGGCGCATGGCAGGACCCGGCCCGGCAGGAGAGCGTCGCCTTCTGGGGGATTGGCCTGCTTGTCGGCACGGGGCTGCTGGCGCTGGCAGCGTTTGCCCTGCTCACATGGCAGCCGGGCAGCATTCCGTCTGCCCTGCTGCTGTGACGCACGCCCTGTACCGCAAAGGACATAAAGTTCGTAATCTTTATTCAGACTTGTAAAATTACCTTGTCTACCCCAACACCGAACACCTGACTTAACGAGGAGCGCACATGTTCTCGATTGAAACCATCCTGTTCGTCGCAGCATCCCTGCTGATCGTAAGTGTGCTCTCCAGCAAACTGTTCTACCGTTTTGGCATCCCTGCGCTGCTTCTGTTCCTCATCGTCGGTATGCTGGCCGGGTCCGAAGGCCCCGGCGGTATCTACTTCGATGACCCTATTTCAGCACAGTCGATTGGTGTGGTCGCCCTGGCCTTTATCTTGTTTGCCGGCGGCCTGGACACGGACTGGCAGCAGGTCCGCCCTGTGGTGTTAGAAAGCTCGCTACTGGCAACGATTGGTGTGGCCCTGTCAGCCGGTGTGCTCGGCGTGTTTGCGTCGATGATCCTGAACCTGTCGCTGGTGGAGGGCCTTTTGCTCGCCTCGATGGTCTCCTCCACCGACGCCGCCGCCGTGTTCTCAGTGCTCCGCGCCCGCGGCGTGAACATCAGCGACCGGCTGCGCACCACCGCCGAGTTCGAGTCCGGCAGTAACGACCCGATGGCGGTCCTGCTCACAACCATTTTTATCCAGCTTTTGACGCAGCCGGAGATGACGGTCGGCTCGATGATCTTGACCCTCATCCTGCAGTTGGTGCTAGGCGCTCTCTTCGGATTCGTCTTCGGCAAGATCGTCGTCTGGGTAGTCAACCGCATGCGGCTGGATACCGAGGGCCTGTACCCGGTGTTCACCATCGCGGCGGTGATGCTGATTTACAGTGGCACGACGTTCCTGAAAGGCAACGGCTTCCTAGCGGTTTACATCGCCGGGCTGGTGGTGGGCAACAGCACACTCGTGCACAAGGGTACGCTGCTGCGCTTCCATGATGGGCTGTCGTGGCTCATGCAGATTACGATGTTCCTTTTCCTCGGCCTGCTGGTGTTCCCCTCCCATCTCCTGCCGATTGCGGGCGTCGGCCTGCTGATCGCCGCCATCCTGATGTTCGTTGCCCGCCCAGTGAGTGTGTTCCTCACCCTGATCCCGATCCGCATGCCCTTCCGCGAGAAGGTCATGCTCTCGTGGATCGGGCTGCGCGGCGCAGTACCAATCATCCTGGCAACCTTCCCACTCGTCAACGACGTGCCGAACGCGGAACTGTACTTCAACATCATCTTCTTCGTCGTCTTTACGTCAGTGCTGCTCCAGGCGCCGCTCATTCCGACCGTCGCCCGGTGGCTGGGCGTCGAGGTCGAGGGCGATCAGATTCCTTACTACCCATCACGCGTGTTCCTGCCGGAAGTCAGCACTGAGAGCCGCGTCGTCGAGTTGCAGGTGCTTCCCCATTCCGCGCTGCCGGGCAAATCGATTGTCGATCTCAAGCTGCCCGCCGGGGCGTTAATCGTGCTCGTGCGGCGGGGGCGGCGTAACATCGTGCCAAGCGGCGCAACGGTTCTGGAGGTGGGCGATGAGGTGCTCATCCTGGCTGAGCCTGATTGCCTGGACAGCATCCGTGAGCGGTTCGGCGCGATGGTGAGCACAACGGAGGGGAACGCCGGGGCAGCCTCGCAAGCTTCGGACGGATAGCCATGGAAACACCTCGCTACCCTATCCCTGCCCAAACCACGCGCGTCGAGCTGCGGATTGTCAACTCGCGATTTATCGCCACTGCCGGAGAGGCGCGCACCGTCGAGGAGGCCAAAGCCTTCATCGACGCGATACGTGAGGAGTTCCACGACGCGACACACAACGTGTACGCGTACCGCGTGGGCTACGGCGCAACAGTCACCGAGGGGATGAGCGACGACGGCGAGCCTGCCGGAACGGCGGGCCGCCCCGCGCTGACGGTACTGCGCGGCGCCGATCTCGGAGATGTGGTGGTCGTCGTGACGCGGTATTTCGGCGGTACGAAGCTCGGCACGGGCGGGCTGGTGCGCGCCTATACCGAGTCGGTGCAGGCCGTGCTGGAGGCCATGCCGCGCACGATGCGCATCGAGCGGCGGCAGGCGCGGATCGTCCTGCCCTACAGCCTGTACGAGCCGGTCAAGCGGCTGGTGGAGGCGCAGGGCGGGACGGTCGCCTCGGAGGACTTCGGCGCAGAGGTCACGCTTGTGGTCGTTTTTGCCATCGACCAGATCGACGCTTTTCAAAGTGCCCTGCGGGAGCTTTCCGCCGGGCAACTCAGCGCCGAGTGGCAGAAGGTCGAGGAGTAGGCACGCGGGGTGGCGCGCCGCAAGAGCACGCTACCCCGCAGGCGGTAGTTCAATCCAGAACTTGGTGCCGCGACCCGGCTCGCTTTCCACCCCGATGCGCCCGCCCAGCTTCTCGACGATACGCCGCGCAATCGACAGGCCCAGCCCGCTCCCGTCGGCGTGGTGTCGGTGAAAGCGGGTGAACATCTGGAACAGGCGCTGCTGGTCCGCCTCCTCAATGCCGACGCCGTTGTCGATGATCTCGAAGCGGGCCCAGTCACCGGCGCGCTCGCCCCACACGATGATGCGTGGGGCGGGGTTGTCCTCGCCCATGTACTTGATCGAGTTGTCGATCAGGTTGGCGAACACTTCCTCCAGCCACGGGGAGTAGCCCATCGCGCGCGGTAGCTCGGGCGTAACCTCGACCGTGACGCCGCGCTCGCGGATACGGTCGTAGAAGCGCGCCAGCACGAGGCTCACCACAATCTGCATGTCAACCGGCTCGACTGTCACCTCGGCGCTGCCCAGTTCCGAGAACAGCAGCAGGTTGTCGATCATGCTCTTCATCTTGTGGGCATAGGCCTCGATGTAGCGCAGGCTCTCGACGATGTCCTCTGGTAGCTCATCCTTCAGGTCCGTCGAGAGCAGGTTGGCATAGCCGACCAGCACCTGCAGCGGCGCTTTGAGATCGTGGGCCACGGTGTGGCTGAACGCCTTGAGATCGGCGTTGCGCTCGTGCAGCGTGCTGACGGTGTGCTGAAGCTCGTCGTAGAGCAGCGCATTGTGGAGTGCGGTCGCGGCGTGGTCCGCAAAAAGCTGGAGTCGCTCGGCATGCGGCGTACTGTAGCGACCGGGCTGCGCGGCCAGCAGCACGACGAGGCCCAGCACCCGGCCATTCAGGCGGAGGGGCGCAGCCAGCATCGACTGGAGCCGCGCCTGCTGGCTAAGCCAGGCCACCTGCCCGTTGTGACCGCTCTGGATCGCTGCCTGCCCTGTCTCGATCATCCGGCGCAGGCCGGGCACTTCGTTCATGCTGAATGTCTGGCCCATCCTTGCCGGGTTATCCGCGCCGCTCGCACGGACAACCCGCGCCTGGCCGTCCTCAGCCAGCATCAGGATGGCGGCATCGTGCTCGACCACCCGCCCGACGCTTTCCATAATGCGGTCGAGCACCTGCTCAAGGTCAAGCGTGCTGTTGAGCAAAACGGCGATGTCGCGCAGCGTCTGTGCCAGCGTGCGCTGGGCGCGCACCTCGCGCTCGACCCGGTGCCGGTGCGTGATGTCGTGCAGCACCGCCCGGATCAGCGTGTCGCCGGTGCTGGTCGTATGGGCGGTCATGCTGCCCTCGACGACGATCTCCGCACCCGCACGGGTGACGAACACACCGATCAACCTCTGGGTATCGCCCTCGCGGCCAAGACGATCGAGAATCGCGTGCCAGCGTTCCACGTGCTGCGGAAGGGTGATGTCGTCGATCCGCAAGCGCCCGATGTCGTCAGGCGCGTGCCCGGTCGCGTCTAGCCAGCGCTGGTTTGCATACCGCAGCATCCCCTCGACATCAAAGTCGAGAATAAATGCCCCTGTCTCATTGAGCCAGTTCACGAGGAACTCGCCTTCTCCCTCTGCAGTGTTCCCAATAATAGGCCGGGAAACACGGATAAAATGGGGGAGCTGCCGCACATGTCCGCGCTGCAAGAGGGCGACGGTGGTGTACGACGAGAAGACGTTCCCGTATTTGTCGATGTGTTCGATAGTGCCAGTTCCCTGACCGTCCTGCGATGCACGGTCGTCGAGGGGTGCCACGTAGCTTGCCATCTGCTCGCCGGTGTGGCACATGCTGAGATGCCGGCCCAGCATCTCCTCAGGTCTGTAACCATGCATTTCAGCCCAGGCCGGGCTTACGAACGTAAAAAATCCGTCCAGCGTGGTGACAGCAATACCTGGATCGAGCTCACGACGACGGCCAGTACATTGATTCAGCGGCCCGGAACCATCACGACCCGGCGATGGCGATTCCTCGCCATTCGCCCCCGACGTGGGGTGATTGATCTCCGGCATCAGTGCTCCTAAATCTTGCACTGGTTGAGCTGCCCGTAAGGCAACAGGATAGGATTTCGGTGTGTAATCCTATAATACTCGCTCTGCAACCTGAAGCAAGGGACCTCACGCGCGCCCAACCAGTCCGTGGTTACCGCAGCGAACGCATCGCATAGAAAGCGCCGCCCGGCCCTGCAGGTTTGGCTAGCTGTTCGCTTAGAGAGTGCCCTTGTAAAAGCCACCATCGACGGGCAACATCACGCCGGTGACGTATGAGGCTGCAGGCGAGCACAGGAAGGTCGCAACGTTCGCGAATTCCTGGGGCGTTGCCATCCGCCCGAACGGGCTGTCTGCCGCCTGCTTTGCAATTTCCTCCTCAACACTTGTGTTGTTGCGCTGCGCGCGTGCCTCCATCAGATCCTGCACGCGCTCGGTTTCCGTCCAGCCGGGCAGGATGCTGTTGAAGCGGATCCCCTCGCGGCCAAGCTCCAGCGCCAGCGTCTTCGTCAGGCCGATAACGGCCATGCGAATGCTGTTGCTCAGCACGAGGTTCGGGATGGGCTGCTTCACCGAGTATGAGGTGATGGTCAGGACGGCGGGCGCGGTGGAGGAGCGCAGGTGGGGCAGCGCCTTGCGGATCAGCCGCACGGCGCTCATCAGGTTCAGGTTGAACGCCTCCTGCCACATCTCATCGGTGACCTCTTCAAAAGCAGCGGACGGCGGCCCCCCGGCATTCGTCACCAGGATGTCAAGCCCGCCGTACTCATCGACGACGCGCTCGACAATGTGCTCGACGTCCTCTGCCCGGCTCACATCCCCGGTGATGCCGAGCACCGAGCGGCCCGTTTCCACCCGGATAGAGTCGGTTGCCGCGTTGACACGCGCTTCATCTCTGGAACAGATGGCGACGAGTGCGCCTTCACGTGCAAGCTGTAGTGCTGTTGCGTAGCCAAGCCCCTGACTGGCTGCGGTGACGAGGGCGATACGATTTTCTAGCTGTAAGTCCACGAGGTGTTTACCTCCCGAAGGCGTCCCGAAGGCGTAGTTCCATATCAATTGTACGCGGAATAATGTGCCGGATAAAGCACGGAAGCACGGAGAATCAGGGTGAAGAGTGGGGCAGAAACCCGCCTCATGGGTGTAGGACTTGTGCTCCTACAACATTATATGCCGAAACCGGCGGCTGTCCAGACAGTCAGGGAGGCTGGTTTCTGTCCGGATGGCAATGCGAGCCGGGGCGAGAATCGCGCCGCAAAACTGCGCCACGGAAACGCCCCACCCCGGCCCGCCGTCCGATTGCTAGGTAAGCGCGTTGAAGAGCAGCAGCCCGCCAACGAAGAGCAGCGCGATAGGCAGGAACATCGACATGCTGATGTTGAACAGGAACATCAGGGCGAAGATGACCAGGACCGCGCCCGTCAGAAGCTGGGTGCGCGTGGTGCGGTTGAGCTGGTCGCCGCTGGCCTTGTACGCATCGTAGGCGTTCTTCAGCACAATCGCACCGGGGATCAGCAGGAAGAGTGCCCACCAGTTGAAGTCACCACGGAACAGGTTGAATACCGGCAGGCCAAGGTTGTCGGCCAGCATAAAGGCGCCTGCAATGAGCAGGGCGAGTCCGACCCACATCGCCGAGCTTGCCCGCCGCTCGCGCGGGGCCTGCTCAACGGCCTCATTCGGGGGAAGATTCTGTGCCATTTCCAACTCTCCAAATACAAACTAAGTCAATCTCTAACGGTAACCGTACACTCGCTCAAGCGTTAAAACAGGCCGCGAACGATCAGCAGCAGGCCAAGGATGGCGATGGGCACGCCAACGATAGCGCCGATCACTGTCAGGCTGATGACCACCCCGGCGATCAGCAGCACGGCACCCAGTATGATGCCAACCAGCCGGCCCGTCATTTCAAGGATAAACGCCAACAACCGCCAAACCACGACGAACGGCCACAGGTACCAGGGTGTCCGCCGCCTACCGGACGTAACTCTGGGTTCACTTCGTACAGCCAATAGCAACCTCTCTTCAGCCTTCTCGGGCATTCCGCGAACGTCTTCGTCCGCTCTCATTCCATTATACGCACAAAGTCGGCATAGGTTGCGCCGGAGCGAGCGCTTCCCGCCGGTGCGCCGCCGCCGGGCGGATGCTATACTCACCTTATTCCTGACTAGCAGCGAAACGCATCAAGGAAGAGCAGAGAGCACCTATGGCTTCAGTGACGGACACGGCGCTGTCGAGCGAGAGGATGATCACGATTACAAGCCCGCTGACCGGCGAGCCGGTCGGGATGGTGCCATGCCACACGCCGAAGGACGTGGTCGCCGCCGTCGAGCGGGCACGGGCCGCGCAGCCGTCATGGGCGGCGACGCCGTTCCGCAAGCGGGCGGAGGTCGTCATCCGCTTCCACAACCTGATCCTTGAACGGCGCGAAGAACTCTTCGACGTGCTCCAGTCCGAGACGGGCAAGTCTCGCCGGGACGCGTTCGTTGAGCTGTTCGCTGTTGCCACCGAGGCGCGCTACTACGCCTACCACGGCGGCAGGTTCCTTGAGCCTCGCCGAGTGAGGTCCGCCATCCCGCTGCGTGACCGCTCGTACGTCGTCTACCAGCCCGTCGGCGTCGTCGGCGTGATCGGCGCGTGGAACTTCCCGTTCATCCTGACCGCCGGCGACACGCTGCCCGCGCTGCTCGCAGGGAATGGGGTCGTCGTCAAGCCGGCCTCAGCCACGCCGCTGACCGCCATGTGGATGGCGGAGGCGATGCGCGAGGCCGGGCTGCCCGATGAGCTGCTCCAGGTGGTGACCGGGCCGGGCAGAGAGCTGGGCGATGCACTCATCGACCATGTCGATTACATCATGTTCACAGGCAGCACGGAAGTCGGGCGGCGGGTAGCCGAGCGCGCGGCACGGCGGCTCATCCCTGCCAGCATGGAGCTGGGCGGCAAGAACGCGATGATCGTGCTGGCAGACGCCAACCTGAAGCACGCCGCGCACGTCGCCGTCGAAGCGGCATTCAACAACGCCGGGCAGGTGTGTATCAGCATTGAGCGGCTGTACATCGTCGAGGAAGTTTATGAGCCGTTCCTCGAAGAACTGCTGGCGCAGGTACGCGGCTGCCGGTTGGGCTGCACCTCCGGCTATGACACGGACATCGGCTCGCTGATCAGCGAGGCGCAGCTTCGTACCGTCGAGCAGCACGTACAGGATGCGGTCGCAAAGGGCGCAACGGTCCTTACCGGGGGCCGCGCCCGCCCGGACATCGGGCCATACTTCTACGAGCCGACTGTGCTGACCGGCGTGTGCGAGGGGATGCTGGCCTATCGCGAGGAGACGTTCGGACCGGTGCTCGCCGTCTACCGTGTCAAGTCGATGGAGGAGGCCATCCAGCAGGTGAACGACAGCCGCTACGGCCTGTATCACATCGTTGCGACAGGCAACCCGCGCCGGGGCATGATGGCGGCGACCCGGCTCAAGGCAGGCACGGTCGCTATTAACGACAGCTACATGGGCTGGGCGGTGATGGACGCGCCGATGGGCGGTTTCAAGGAGAGCGGCATCGGGCGGCGTCACGGGCCTGATGGCATCCGCAAGTTCACCGAGCCGCAGACCATCGTCAGGAATCGCACCCCCTGGCAAATCGGCAGCAGTGAAACCGCGCTCGCCCTTAACCGCCGCACGGCGGACCTGCTCGCCGGACTGCTGAAGCTCTGGCGGCGCGTGCCGTTCATGCGGTAGGGTGCAGGCCAGCCCTCCAGGCGGCCTCGCCGCCCTCTCCCACAAAAGGCGAGTAAACTCAGCGTGGCTGCCCCTTCTCCCACACAGGGGGAGAAGGGGTGCGCTGACGCGGAGCGTCGGGGCGGGGATGAGGGGCTACCCTCCCCGCCTTCCTCGCCACCTCAATGCGACGCGTGCTATAATTCCCGCATCTAATTGATACAAAGTCTCAATTACGAAGGAGTCTTGATGGTACGCACGACTGGGATTCCGGCGATCCTGGCGCTCGCCGTGCTCGTTATGGCGGTTCTGATGGCAGGCTGCACGGGCAGCGCCGCCCCGCCCGAGGAGGGCGGCCTGCCTCGCGTCGTCGCCTCGACCAGCATTGTGGGCGATGTGGTGGCACAGGTCGGCGGCGATGCGATCGAACTGCACGTGCTCATGGCCGCCGGGCAGGATCCGCACAGCTACGAGCCGACAGCCCGCGACATCGCAAATGTGGAGCAGGCGCACGTCATTTTCGTCAACGGCTTTGACCTCGAACAGACTCTGCTGACCACGCTGCGCACGACCGGTGCGAGTGTGCCGATCATCGCCGTGTCGGAGGGCATCGAGCCGATCCCTGCCGGGGAGCACGAGGAGGGCGAACACGACGAGGAGCACGAGCACGGCGAGTTCGACCCGCATGTGTGGCTGAACCCGCTAAACGTCGTCATCTGGGCCGAAAACATCGCCGGGGCGCTGGCCGAGATCGACCCGGCGAA
>ERZ773359.3768-NODE-3768-length-16849-cov-5.718054_pt1 | contig 16849 bp, 15 predicted proteins | sample MGYA00374955_ERZ773359 | MGnify/ENA primary metagenome ERZ773359 (study PRJEB29098, sample SAMN04486028) | biogas fermenter metagenome | study: EMG produced TPA metagenomics assembly of the Biogas fermentation microbial communities from Germany - Plant 4 DNA1... | reverse complement strand
AGAAACTCAAGTTATAACATACCACTCCATGTATGAATTATACATTTACAGGCTTGTTTATCTGTTAATTTTACCAAAGGTATATGATTTTGCTCCCCTTTTCTTTTTTAATCTGTCTGCCGCAGACATACCTGTACTATATTTTCTGGAAGGTCTCTTTTTGCGGTTAGAAAGAATATTGGCAATTGCTCCTGTTATTAATGATATAGCAAAGAAGAGCAGCGTATTGAGTGTAAAGGTTACTTTACCCTGCAGTATACTTCCTGCCACAAACGCAAAAACAGCATAGATAAAAGCTGTCAGAAGACTTGAAACTAAACTTTTGTCCGGATTCTTCCTGGATGCCATTGAACTTCCTGTAAACACTCCTAATAAAGTCCCTGCAATAGCTGAAGGAAGAGTATATTTTTCGGGAAAATCTGTGAAACAAAGCAGAAATGCTGCAGCTAAAAGAACAATAAAAGTAACAATTAATGATAAGGCTACCGTTTTCAACAATTCTGCAAAATAATTAGCTGAAACTTTGCCAGAACGATAATTATCTTGCATTATATATCCCTCACACTTGTCTCTGTAACTACTAAATCCTATTCAAAGCAGTCCAAACATAGAACTAGGATTGTAACCCATAATCATGATTTTGAATAGTATATATTGAGTTCAAAAGGCATGGGAGGTTTTCATTATGTTAGGTTTCAGAGGCTTCCGCGGCTTTGGCGGAGACTGTGAAGTTCTTATGTTCATTATCCTGTTCTTACTCCTCTTCTTTAATGACGGATGTGACGACAGAAAATGCTGTGATTAAAAATGAAGGGTAATTCTAAACTTTACCCGGAAGGAGGTGCCATCTATGGGTTACAGACGTGACGATTGCGATTGCACAATATTGTTCTTTATTTTGATTTTCCTCTGCCTGTTCTGGGATAGAGGTGGCTACTGTAACGACTGATATATTAAAAACGGGAGCTATGAAGGCTCCCGTCTTTTTGCCTGTATATTAATTGTGCTGATAATCAGTCCAAAAATCAATTTCCGCTGAGCTTTTCTTTCTCGACTTTTGTAATTTTACCGGTTTTTATTTCCTTTACCTGATTGAAATATCTGAAGATATACATCACAGCAGCAAAAATAGTTATACCTACACATATCCAAAGTAGAAGGTCAGTTATAGTGCTGCTTACATTAAAAAACACCAGCATAATTGTTATAAACAGCATAGTTGAAGCTAATTTTCCATACCATTTAGCCGACAGATCTATTTTCTTTCTGTATTTGATTACAAACAAACCTGCTACAAGTAAAAACAGTTCCTTAAAAAATACCAGCCAAGGAATTATGCCGGGAATCAGCCTGCGCTGGGCAAGCATAAATAAAGCTGTAAGCTGCATCAGTTTATCTGCAAACGGATCCGCTATTTTACCAAATGGAGATATTATATCAAAACGTCTGGCAATTATTCCATCCAGAACATCCGTTATTTCTGCAACCAGAAAAATAAGTGCAGCAGCAAGGAGATTTTCCTCCATCATCAGTCCGGCAAAAATCGGAACAGTAGCCATTCTTAAAAGTGTCAGAATATTAGGAATGTTTTTAAATAAAAAACTCATATTTTAATTTTCTCCTACAATGCTATTATACATGGGTAAAAGTTTTTCATATAATTCAGGTTTGTATTTTGCTATATTTACAGGCTTCAAGTTTGCTCCAGTCCACGCATGTTCAGTGGTACCTGTTGTACAAAGCACATTTTTTTCCATGGAATATACTTCATATCCAAACACCAGCCGTACTTTTGTGGCCCTCGACAGCCTTGTCTTAACTAAAGCTGTTTCACCGTAACGGATAGGTGTTTTATATTCGCATGTCAGCCGAACCAGAGGCAGCAAAAGTCCCTCTTTTTCAATCACATCATAGGATAATCCAAATTGTTTTATAAATTCGGTTCTCCCACATTCAAACCATACAGGATAAACCGAATGATGTACGATGCCCATCTGATCTGTTTCAGCATATCTTACAGGAAAACATGTCTCGTTTATCATACTTCTTATCCTTTACAATGCTAAAATCTTGCTCAATTTAATCAGATCTTCGTCTATTGTTTTAGTCATTTTTAAAGCTTCACCCATATCATAATCAACAAGCTTTCCGTCTTTTACTGCAACTGTCCGGTTCCTCTTTCCTTTAAGTAATATGTCAACAGCATAAGAACCCATACGGCTTCCCATAACCCTGTCAGTGATGGTGGGTGTGCCTCCTCTTTGAATATAACCCAGTATGGTCGCTCTTGTAATTATTTCGGTCTTTTTTTCGATATATTCTGCAATTTCCACAGCGCCGCCAACACCTTCAGCGACTATGACAAGATAATGTTTCTTGCCTCTGTTTCTGCCTTCAATTATCGGCATTATAATGTCTTTATCAATATCAAATTCTTTCTCAGGGAGGATAATAGCTTCCGCGCCACCTGCTATACCGCAGTTTATCGCAATCCAGCCCGCATCCCTGCCCATTACTTCAAGAACACTGCAGCGTTCATGGGAGTATGAGGTATCTCTTATTTTATCTATAGCATCCAAAACAGTATTCATTGCTGTATCATAGCCTAAAGTGTATTCAGTGCAAGCTATATCATTATCTATTGTACCCGGAATTCCCACAACATTCAGCCCGTGCTGGCTTAAATCTTTTGCGCCACGGAAAGAACCGTCGCCGCCTATAACTATAAGCGCATCTATTCCAAAAATTTTAGCCATGGTATAGGCTTTTTCGACTCCTGCTTCTGTTGTAAACTCCTTTGATCTTGCTGTTTGAAGAATTGTACCTCCCCTATGAATTATATCCCCTACCGATCTTAACGACATTTCTACAAGATCGCCATTCAATAATCCTTCAAAACCTTTACGAACACCATATACTTTAAGATTATGATAAATTCCAGTTCTGACAACTGCTCTCAGAGCAGCATTCATACCTGGTGCATCGCCCCCGCTTGTTAAAACTGCAATTGATTTAATCTCACTCATGTCTTTCCTCCTAATAAGCAAAAAAGTAAACCATATTTCAGGTTTCTTTAAAAAAAGCGTGTTATTTTATAATCGGCCTATAACTGTTTTGATGATTCATTTCACCTAATTCTCAAAGAATTATAACTGTTTTGATATTTATGGACGTTAATTAATACCCTTTTTCTATAATAATACTGTGTGCTTCTTCCACCTCTGATTCAGGAACTGATACTTCAAAATAATCGTTTGCTTTTTCTTTACGACTTATAGGGTTTATCCTAACAAGGATACCATCCTCTTCTAAAATGGATTTGAGCTTTTCGGCCACATCTTTATTCTGAGCCATGTAAACCACTGTCCACATATTAAAAATGCCCTCCTTATTTGTTTCCGAACTCAACCACCCTTTAGTACATCCTTCTCTGCCATATAAACTGTCGTTAATAGTTGTTCGGTAAACTGAGCAATCCGTAGTTCTTCCTTATCAAGAAAATTTGCATTAGTGGTCGACAATACAAAATTTCTTTTCTGAAAACAAGTAAATAAAGTTATTTATCCCTCAATTAATCAAAATAAATATTTTCCAATAAATCACCTCAAAAAACATATTATAATATTTTAACATAAAGTGCAAGCAAAACAATTGATATAACTGTTAAGGTGTACAACTTCGCTAAAATTATAAGACCTTCATATGATCAGATCCCACCAGATTTTTAAGCTCTGAGAGTAAAGCATTGCTTAATTTTGTATTGAATTTCAATGAGGGTTTATTGGCATTATCAATATAAACCAGTACACGTTCATTCCCATGGTTGCGACGCAATAAAGCAAGAGCCTGGGACCTTTTATCCTCTGAAATAGTTTCATCAAATAACACTTTTATTATGCCTTTTCTCGATGAATTTGCAGCCAGATAATTAGCTGTGTTTTCATTAATATTATTTCCCGGATATAGACTTCTTTCCGGTTGTAAACCGCTATTTTCCGGTGTATAATTCGAAACAGCTGACAGCGGAATGATCTTATTCGCCAGGATTTTAGGGCTTTCATTCTCTTTAACAGAAATATTCCCTTCCACGACAACAAGATTATCCTCTGTAAGAATGCGGGATGAATTTTCGAATATTTTAGGGAAAACTATAATCTCTATTTGTCCATAAAGATCCTCTATCATAACAAAGGCCATAATACGATTGTTTTTTGTGCTTATAGTTTTTATATCTGCAATTACACCGGCAATACGTGCAAATTGACCGTCTGTTAATCTTGGCTCCTCTATATGTTCATCTTCTGAAATTTCAAAGTCATAAGAATAAACATTGACAATCTCTTTAATTATGTTTTTGTATTCATTCAAAGGATGCCCGGAAATATAAAGCCCCATTGTCTCTTTTTCCATAGCAAGAAGATGTCTGTAGTCATATTCTTCCATATCAGGCCAATCTATCATGACAGTCTCTTCACTGGATGCATCATCTGAAACAACATCAAAAAGAGACAACTGACCCGAAATCTGAGATTTACGCTTTTGGGCAATACGGTCAAGAATTTTTTCGTAAGTTGCAATAAGTTTTGAGCGGTAAATCCCAAACACGTCAAAAGCACCGCTCTTTATCAGGTTTTCAAGCGTTCTTTTATTCAAATCCTTGCCTTCCATACGTTCACAAAAATCCACAAAACTTTTAAATGGACCGTTGATTGTTCGTTCTTTTATAACATTATCAACAAAATTGGTACCCACATGTTTTATTGCAGAAAGTCCAAATCTGATGGCATTACCTTTAACTGAAAAGGCACCTATACTTTCGTTGATGTCTGGCGGCAGAACCTTAATCCCCATCTTTCTGCATTCCATAACATACTGGCTTACTTTACTCAAACTTCCCATGTAACTATTTATCAAAGCAGCCATGAATTCAACAGGATAATGGTATTTAAGCCAGGCGGTCTGATACCCGACATAAGCATAAGCTGCAGCATGGGATTTATTAAAGGCATAGCTGGCAAAATCCATCATTTCATCAAATATCCTGTGTGCAGCTTCTTCAGATACACCATTCCTTATTGCACCGGGAATTATGACGTTCCCATTTTCATCACAGCTTCCATAGACAAAGTTCTGCCTCTCTGCATCCATTACATCTTTTTTCTTTTTGGACATGGCTCTGCGGACAAGATCACTGCGGCCCAGAGAATAGCCCGCCAAATCACGGAAAATCTGCATTACCTGTTCCTGATAAACCATACATCCATATGTAACATCAAGAATTGGCTCCAATTGGGGTGCAATATATGCAATTTTATCGGGATTTCTTTTGTTCTGAATATACCTCGGAATTTGATCCATTGGACCAGGTCTGTAAAGAGAAATACCCGCAATAATATCTTCAAGATTACTTGGCTGAAGTTCTTTCATAAAAGATGTCATGCCCCTGCTTTCAAGCTGGAAGACACCTGCAGTTTCGCCTCTGCCAATCATTTCATAGACCGCTCTGTCATCATAATTTATATTGTCAATATCAATTTCTATCCCCTGCGAATCTTTTACAAATTCAATAGTATCTCTTATAACTGTTATTGTGCGCAATCCAAGGAAATCCATTTTAAGCATACCCAATTCTTCCAGTGTATTCATGGGGAACTGGGTTGAAATTAAATCATCATTTCTGTACAGCGGCACAAAATTTGTTATAGGCTCACTTGAAATAACTACTCCGGCTGCATGGGTAGAGACATGACGCGGCATACCTTCAAGGCTTTTTGCCGTGTCAAGCAGCTCTTTGATTCTTAGATCAGAATTGTATAGTGTCTTAAGTTCAGGACTCATTTCTATTGCCTTCTCAATGGAAATATGGTGACCCTGTGTCATTGGAATAAGTTTGGCTATCCTGTCCACCACATTGTACGGAATACCAAGAACTCTGCCAACATCCCTTACTGCTGCACGGGCGGCCATTGTTCCAAATGTGATAATTTGAGCTACTCTGTCCTCACCATATTTTCTTATGACATAATCAATTACTTCCTGCCTTCTTTCATAACAAAAATCTATATCTATATCGGGCATGGAAATTCGTTCCGGATTTAAGAAACGTTCAAAGATTAGGTTATATTTAACTGGATCCACTTTTGTAATTCCAAGACAATAAGACACCATACTGCCTGCCGCTGAACCCCGGCCGGGTCCCACCATAATCTGGTTGTCCCTTGCATACTTAATAAAGTCCCATACAATCAGAAAGTAGTCCACATAACCCATTTCTCTTATAACGGACAACTCATAATTAAGTTGTTCAAGGAGCTTGTCATTATTTCCATAGAACTTCGTAAACCCTTCAAGACATAACTCCCTCAAATAATCAAAAGGATCTTTGCCATCAGGTACATCGTAACGCGGGAGATGAAGCTTTCCAAATTCAATCTCCACATTGCACATCCCGGCAACGCGAACGGTATTTTCAAGCGCTTCAGGCCAGGCTTTGAAATGCTCCCACATTTCTTCAGGAGATTTAAGGTATACTTCATGACTTTCAAATCTCAATCTGTCAGGATCATCAAGGGTTTTTCCTGTTTGAATACAAATAAGAATTTCCTGCGCTTTTGCATCTTCCTTATTGATGAAATGCACGTCATTTGTAGCTATCAATGGAATACCAGTTTCTTTGGAAATACGTACTATTTCCTCATTGACTATTTTTTGCTCTGGAAGGTCATTGTACTGAAGTTCAAGGTAAAAATTGCCCTCACCCATGATACTGTTAAGTTTAAGGGCAAGATTCTTTGCACCGTTATAGTCCCGATTTAGTAATTTCTGAGGGATATCTCCTGCAAGACATGAGCTTAAAGCTATAAGCCCCTCATGATATTGTTCCAATAAATCGTAATCTATGCGGGGCTTATAGTAAAAACCTTCTGTGAACCCTATTGATACAAGCTTCATAAGATTCTGATAACCTTTATTGTTTTTGGCAAGCAAAACAAGATGCCCCTGCTCAGAATCCAATTTAGGGTCCCTGTCTTTAACTGTCCTTCTTGCCGTATATACTTCGCAGCCTAAAATAGGCTTGATACCTTCCTTTTTACAAGCTTTATAAAAATCTATAACACCATACATAGCTCCATGGTCGGTAATGGCAAGACAATGCATATTTAACTCTTTCGCTTTTTTTACAAGGGGCTCTATGCGGCAGGCCCCATCCAGAAGGCTGTATTCAGTGTGCAGATGCAAATGAACAAAATCCCTCAATGTCGTACCTCATAAAAGAACATTTTTTCTTTTATTTTACCATAAAAATATGCCTGCTCCATAGAAGAAAAAAAGCAGGCATGACATTACTCTGCTTCTGTTAAAAAATGTAATACCCACTCTCAGTCACTAATGCCTTAAGCTTCACATCATGAGGTGAGTGGGGAATATTATCAAAGACTTGCAGGTCATAGGCAACTCCAATAGTGAATGTTTTTTCAGAACAATTTGCCAAAAAACGATCATAATATCCTTTGCCATGACCTAATCTGTTGCCCTGAAGGTCAAAAGCCAGTCCCGGAACAAGTACAAGATCTATTTCTTCTGCATTTACAGGGTTTAATGAGGAGGCAGGCTCCAATATTCCAAAATGTCCTTCAACAAGATTTTCTTCCATATTTTTAATTTTTACCGCATCCATATGAGTTTTGCTGATTACTCTTGGAATGCATAATTCTTTTCCTTGTTCCAGAATAAACTTATTCAATGGCAAAACATTAACTTCATTGCCGTAGGGCATATACGACAAAATCAGTCTGCTGTTATTAAAAACAGGGAGTTTTTTTATCCTCTCAGATATTATGGATGATGCACCCTGTACTTGCTCTTCCGATAACTTGTTTCTTTTGTCAGAAATAAATTTTCTAAATGCAGATTTATCCATTATACTCTCCTGAATGCCAAAAACGGCCTGAATGGCCGTTCTGGACAATTAACTGATTATAAGTTCATTTACATCAGGATAAAAATTATTCGCCAATTTTAGTTCCGCATTTGGAACAGTAAACAACTTCTTTAGCCAATTCAGTGCCGCAGTTCGGGCAGAGAGTAGCATTTTTAAGCTCAAGAACCTTTGCATTAAGTTCTTTGATTTTTTCTTCAATTTCCTTGATCTGGGCACATGCTTCATCATTAATTGTGCTTTCACCGGCAGAATAAGCTTTATAAACTTCCTCACCTATTTTATAGTACAGTTCTCTTATTTTGTCTTTTTCAGCACTTATCTGAGAATTGATTTTAGTAATTTCAAGCACATCTTTTCCTTTGTCCCTAAGGTTTTTTCCGAATCTTTTCACATCATCCAAAAAAGTCATAAGTATAGACCTCCTTATAGGTTCTTTATTGTCACTTAATTAATAACCGCATATAAAAAGTCTTCCCAACTCAATATTATAATACCACAGCTTTTAGTACCAAAACATTAAAAATTTCTAATATTTGCAGGTTTTCTGAGAAGAGAATGCACCGGAAGCTTTTTAAATGGAATTCTGACCTCCATTTGGGGATGAGGTGCAGTTTCGATTTTATTTCCCTCGCAATCGTACATATCCTCAATAACAAATTCGATATATGGCCCATCAGGTGGCAGAACCTCCACCCTGTCACCAACGCTGAATTTATTTCGCTGTTCTATTATAAGTTGCCCGTTTTGATCATCATATCCCTTAATAATTCCGATAAAAGAATACGTTCTAATATATGAACCCATCCCAAAATTATGATCTTCTTCATTGGGTTTCTGAAAAAAGAAACCTGTTGTAAAATCTCTGTTGCTCACCTTTGTAATCTCTTCATACCATTTTTCATCAAACTGGTATGGCACATTATTTTCAACCGATTCATAATAAGCATCAATTGCTTCCCGATATGCTTTGACAACTGTTGCAACATAGAATGAGCTTTTTACCCGACCTTCTATCTTAAAGCTGAAAATTCCGCTTTCGATTAGTTCGGGAATATGGCGTATCATACAAAGATCCTTTGAATTAAAAATAAATGTGCCTTTTTCATTTTCTTCAATAGGAAAATATTCCCCTGGTCTCTTTTCTTCCATCAAATAATATTTCCACCTGCATGGCTGAGCACAGTCACCTTTATTGGCATCTCTTCCGGTCAGAAAATTACTAAGTAAACATCTGCCCGAATATGACATACACATGGCACCATGGACAAAGGCTTCAAGCTCTAATTTTCCGGGGATACTCTCCCTTATTTCAAGAATCTCTTTAAAACTGAGTTCTCTTGCAAGAACAACACGCGAAGCCCCCATTTCGTACCAGAATTTAGCAGTAGCTGCATTTGTGATATTTGCCTGGGTACTGATGTGTATATCCAGATCCGGAACTGTTTTCTTTACCAGTGTAAACATTCCCGGGTCAGAAACAATAACAGCATCTATACCTGCTTTAGCTGCTTCTTCTACGAATTCAGCCGCATCTTCGAAATCCTCATTATGTGGGATTATATTCATTGTAAGGTATACTTTACAACCTCTTCCATGTGCGAAGTCAATACCTTCCTTCATTTCTTCCAGGGTAAAATTGTCAGAAGCAGTACGCAGCCCGAATTTTTCCCCGGCAAGATATACCGCATCAGCGCCGTATAAAACAGCCATCTTTAATTTTTCCAAATTTCCTGCAGGGGCAAGAAGTTCAACTTTTTTCATGTTGTTCACCTTTCTTTTATTGAAACTGCCAATCCGTCACCTATGGGTATTATGGATGTTTCGAGTTTCTTATCATTACAGATCAGATTTATATATTTCCGTAAATTATTTGCTATAGTCCTGTGTTTGTGAGGTATTGGGCCGGGCTCAGCAACAAGCCCTTTATAAAGAATATTATCAGAAACTAAAAGACCACCGGGTTTTAACAATCTCAAAACTTCAGGCAAATATTCAATGTACTGCCCTTTTGCCGAATCCAGAAAAATCATATCAAAAGAAGTACTTAAACACTGCATTACTTCAAGGGCATCGCCTATTATAATCCTGATGTTTTCTTCCAGACCCATCTTTCTTATATTTTTTTCTGCAATTTTTGCAATTTCCTCATCAATTTCTATGGTATCAATAACTGTCTCAGGGTTCGCCTCAGCCATGACTATGGAAGAATAACCGATGGCCGTCCCTGCCTCCAGAATGCGCCCGGGTTTATGGATTTTAATTAAAACCTTAAGAAAGGCTGCAGTTTCAGGTTGTATAATGGGAATATGATTTAAGCGTGCATACTCTTCAAGTTCTTTCAAAAAACCTGTTTCACGGCTAATTACATTCCGGATATATCGATCAATATGCTCATAGCATATTTTGCTTTCCATTTACAGCCTCCGTTTAAATCAGTCATGTCAATTATAAACGGGCGTTTTATCCGCCCGTTTACCTGAAGTTATAGATATCTTTACTGAGTATTAACCTGATTTAAAATTTATTGACCCCTTACGCCATACTTCTGCTGATCGGCCAGATGACCTTCATAGGTCTCATTATAGATATTGGTGCCGTCAGGAGTAGCAAAGAAATACAGATAATTTGTTTTCTCCGGATACAACGCTGCTTCTATGGCCTCTTTCCTTGGCGAACATATGGGGCCGGGCGGCAACCCTTCATACTTATAGGTATTATATGGATGTTCAATTTCAAGATCTTTATACAACACCGTTGTGGTTCTGCCTAACCCTTCATAAATTCTTGCATACTGGACAGTAGCATCGCATTCCAGACGCTTATACTCGCTGTTAAGTCTGTTATGGAATACACTTGATATCTTTTTATAGTCTGTCGGATACAAGGCTTCCATTTCAATAAGCGAAGCAAGGGTTACTACTTCATCTATGGTCATCCCCAACTCTTCTGCCCTCTTATAATATTCCTCGGTAAATACTCTGTTGAATTCGTCAAGCATTCTTAAAATAAGATCTTCTTCGGTCCAGCCCTCATCCATCTTGTAAGTATCAGGATACAAATAGCCTTCAAGAGGATATAAACGTGCTTCTGAAGGCTCGAGATCTTCCAGGAATCTGTACTGTCTCAATACTCTTGAAGCAATTTTAAGGAATTTACCCTTGTCTATATAACCCTGGCTTTCAAGAATTTCTACAGTTTCCAAAAGTGTTTTCCCTTCCGGAATCATGACATCTACCGTAGGATTCTTAAGAGGTTCACTGGTTAATCTTGCCATAAGAGCATAGTAGTTCATATCCTTGGAAATGATGTATCTTCCGGCCTTGTAAGCATTATCAAAACCAAGTATCTTTGACAATACCCTGTATATAAAGATATTGTCTATGAAACCCTCTTTTTGCAGATCATTAGCAATATCGGATGTTGTATAACCTGACGGTATGGTGAAAATATACCCATCCTCCTCAGTCAATACCTGCTCAGCCTGAGAGATACCTTCTACAATATACCGGTATCCATATAAAGCAGAAGTCATGAATACAATTATGCAAATTAAAAGTAGTATAAGAAACTTAAGAAATAGATATCTCTTCTTTTTCTTTTTTTTCTTTTTGGTATTTGGTACTGATTTATTATAAATACTCTGATTAGAAGTTTTTCTCTTATTTTCTTGCACCGCTTCTCACCTTTGCTCTCTGCTCAGTATTCAATATCTTCTTTCGAAGACGTATGGACAGCGGAGTTATTTCTACCAATTCATCGTCTTCTATAAATTCAAGGCACTGTTCAAGGCTCAAATCTTTTGGAGGAACCAGTCTAAGAGCTTCATCCGAGCCTGCAGCACGCATATTAGTTACATGTTTTTTCTTGCATACATTAATAACTATATCTTCATTTCTGGAGCATTCACCAACTATCATGCCCTCATATACTGGAACCCCGGGACCTATAAACAGAGTGCCCCTGTCCTGAGCATTATACAGTCCGTAGGTAACCGATACACCGTCTTCCCATGCAACCAGAACCCCACGGTTTCTTCTTTTTATATCACCTTTATGAGGTTCATAACCATGAAAAACATGATTCATTATACCATTTCCCCTGGTATCAGTCAAAAACTCTGAGCGGTAACCTATAAGACATCTTGCGGGTATTTTGAAGTCGATGCGGACACGCCCCTGTGAAGCATTATACATATTTACCATCTCTGCTTTTCTCATGCCCAGCTTTTCAATAACATTACCCACATATTCCTCAGGCACATCAACTACAAGGTATTCTACAGGCTCCAGAACCTTACCTTTTTCATCAGTAATTGTTATTACTTCCGGCTTGGAAACCTGAAACTCATAACCTTCTCTTCTCATGGTTTCTATAAGAATAGCCAGATGAAGTTCTCCACGGCCTGATACCTTGTATACTTCAGGAGAGTCTGTCTCTTCAACTCTCATGCTTATATTCTTCTCCACTTCTCTGAAAAGCCTGTCTCTTAAATGTCGGGAAGTTACATAAGTTCCCTCTTTCCCTGCAAAAGGACTGTTGTTTACCATGAAAAACATGGAGATGGTAGGTTCATCTATATTAACAAAAGGCAGAGGTTCAGGGTAATCTTTATCACAAATGGTATCCCCTATAGTGATATCTGAAATACCTGACACCGCAATTATTTCCCCTACCGAAGCTGAAGTTATATCAGTCCGCTTGAGCCCCTGGAAATTTTGCAGTGTTGAAATTTTGACATTCTGCATTATTCCATCCTTTTTACAGATGACCACCTGCTGATCCTTTTTTATGGTACCTCTTTCAACTCTTCCGATGGCAATTCTTCCTATATAATCATCATAATCAAGGCTCGATACCAATACCTGAAGCGGCCCTTCCATATCTCCACATGGAGCCGGAACATTTTCAAGAATGCATTCAAAAAGAGGTTCCAGGTTATCAGAAGCTTTATTCGGGTCTAAAGTAGCATAACCATCACGAGCCGATGCATAGACAACCGGAAAGTCAAGTATGTCCTCATCTGCACCAAGCTCAATAAACAAATCAAGTATCTCATCAACTACTTCTTCTGGTCTGGCTTCTTTTCTGTCTATTTTATTTATAACAACTATGGGTCTCAGATTCATCTCCAATGCTTTCCTGAGAACAAAGCGGGTCTGGGGCATAACCCCCTCATAAGCATCTGCCAATAATAGTACGCCATCAACCATTTTTAATATGCGTTCTACTTCACCGCCAAAATCGGCATGACCGGGAGTATCAACAATATTTATCCTTATATCTTTGTATAATATGGCCGTGTTTTTTGACATAATAGTAATGCCTTTTTCCCGTTCCAAATCATTTGAATCCATTACTCTGTCGGCAACTTTTTCGTTACTCCTGAAAATACCGCTTTGCTTAAGCATTGCATCAACCAGAGTAGTTTTACCATGATCTACATGAGCAATTATTGCAACATTTCTTATGTCATTTCTTACTGTTTCCAAAATATCACCTGCTATTATAAAAACTGATAATCGATATGTTACGACATACTAAAATTAACTTCATTATTCTACTCGTTATGTTTTTAAGTGTCAAATGCTCAATTATAGTATTTTTCAGTTTATTCAATACAAATCATAGTTATTTTCTGGATAAAAAGGGCAGGCAGCCGCAGGCCTCTTTGTCCCAAAACAGCCTAAAAGCATCATGTTCATTTGATTATCGGCCTCATAAAGAGGACATGGCGAAGTTTACTTCGCCATGTCCTGATACGCCAGGTCCGCTCTCTGTAGTCCGGCCGACTGCTCCTATATGATTACTGTTGGATAGTCATTTTTTGAAGTATCCGGCTGTTTTTCAGGAGAAGCCCTGCGTCCCTCATGAACACAATTGTCAGTTCCCGAAAGACTATTTTCCGAAAATATATTTGGCAAATGGAGAGTCAGGGCTGATTATAATTGTTGTATCTTCATCTATAACTGATTTATAGGTTTGAAGTGTCTTCCAGAACTCATAAAACTCCGGATCCACATTGTATGCTTCAGCATAAATTTTAAGAGCCTCAGCATCTCCTTCACCCATGATCTTCTGAGCTTCTTCGTATGCCTGAGCTTCAATAATTGTTGCATTTCTTTCAGCTTCTGACTGTATAGTTCTTGCCTGTTTTTGACCTTGTGCACGATATTCTGTTGCAACCGCCTGACGTTCGGATCTCATCTGCTCGTATATACTTGGCTTGGTTTCATCAGGAAACTCTGTTCTTTTAATTCTGATATCCATTATTTTTATACCCAGGGGCTCCAATTGACTGTTAATATGATCTTCAACATTTTCAAGCATATTCATAACATAGTCCTTATCGGCTATGAGAGTGTGGGCATCTATTTTACCAATCTCTTCACGCATTTTGGAATAAAGAAACTCGTCAATTCTTAAATGAGCAGTCTCTCTGTTTCCGCCGATATTTACCATAAAAGATACCGGATTAACAATTCTCCATTGCGCAAAGTTATCCAGGAGGATAATCTTCTTATCTCTAGTAAATACCTCTTCGGCTTCAGTATCAAAAGTCAATAGCTGGTTGGTGAATCTTCTTACACTTTGAATGAAAGGCACTTTAAAAAACAAACCTTTACCTTCCTGAATTTTAATGTTTGAGAAACGAGGATCATTTTTAAGCGCCTGAATTGATGGTTCATTTATATCATCGACAATCATCCGGACGATTTTATCAAACTGAGTAATTACTACCTGTTCCCTTTCTCCGACAGTAAATACGAAAGAGCGGATAAGAAATACCAGCGCAATTATAAACAGTGCAACCAAACCCAGATTCTTTAAGAAATCCTTCAATTTGCCTGTATTTATATTAACTTTCTTTTGAGCTCTATATTGTTTACCATATTCAAAATTAATATCTTGCATTTTTAAATCTCCTTCCCTGATTAATACTTAGGATTATTAATGTGATGTTCCAGTCGTTGGCTAATCTTCAAGGGGCAAGAAGCGAAGAGTCTCACCCTTATCATTCATGATATAAATCTTTGCTTTAGGAAGGATTTCCTGCATGGTTTCCAGATACATTCTTGTTCTCGTTACCCGAGGCCCCAGCTCGTAATTTGCCAGAACCTGTCTGAAATTTTCAACATCACCTTTCGCCTCTGAAATACGCTTTTCTTTATAGGCGTTGGCTTTGTTTACCATTTCCAGTGCAGCGGCTTCTGCCGCCGGAATTATTTCATTTGCCTTTTCTTTCGCTTCGTTAATATAACGGTTCATATCTTCACGCGCTTTAATTACATCATCAAAGGCCTCCTGTACCTCGGGCGGTGCATAAACGGCCTGAAGAGATACCTTGGTGATATCTATCCCGAGACCATATTCATTTACTATACTTTGGAGGTCTTCACGAATTTCAGCCTGAATCATTTCTTTTTGGTCTGTAAGTACATCATCAAGCTTATGGTTAGCAACCACACGCCTTACTGATGATTCAGCAGCTATTTTAAGGCTGTTTATAGAATCCTCTGCATTAAAAAGAAAATCTTTTGCACTGTTTATTCTGTATTGAACTGCAATTTCAGTATGTACCAGATTTTCGTCTCCTGTTATCATAAGTGATTCATTGTCTACAGTAACAAATGACGGATTTGCATCGCTTTGCGTTCCAACGTGCCTGTATCCTAATTCAAGTGACCTTACTACATCGCACTTTACTATCTCCACCTTCTGAATAATAGGTATGTGCCAATGAAGTCCTGCTTCCTCCACTGTAGTCAAATACTTGCCGAATTGTGTCACAACTGCTTTTTCTCCGCTTTCAGATTTTAAAGTATAAATTCCTGAGGACATAATTAAAGCAGTAATCAAAATTAAAGCGAAAATAATAAACTTTGGTTTCACAAATTTCATTAACCCATCTCTCCTTTTATATATTTAATGCACTTAAAACAAACTCCTGAACTTACATTACACTCCATACATTTACGTATTTTTAAACAATTATACAATATTTTAACATAATTAAACAGCCTGAATTATGTTTCTGCTTTAGTATTAGATTCTAAGATATATTTTTTATAACTTCTAATGCCCGTTCTGAAAGTTTTAAATTCCTTTCTCTTTTATTTCGGATTCTTACATCCAGGGGATCCATAATGCCGAAATTTATATTCATTGGCTGAAATTTGCCTGTTACAGGACTTGAGATATACCTTGCAAGCGCTCCTGTTGCTGTGGTTCCCGGAAAAATCAGCATATCTTCTCCCTTAAAAAGCCTTGCTGCATTTATTCCGGCAACAAGACCGGAACTTGTGGATTCTACATAGCCTTCCACCCCTGTAATCTGTCCGGCAAAAAATATATTTGGGTGATTTTTCATTCTGTATGCCGCATCAAGAAGCTTGGGTGAATTGATAAAGGTATTCCTGTGCATTACCCCATAGCGTTCAAATTCAGCATTTTCAAGACCGGGTATCAGTGAAAAGACACGCTTTTGTTCACCCCATTTTAAACGGGTCTGGAAGCCTACCATATTATACAAGGTGCCCAGGAAATTGTCCTGCCTTAGCTGCACCACTGCATATGGCTCCTTTCCTGTTCGGGGATCTGTAAGACCCACAGGTTTTAATGGTCCGAAACGCATGGTGTCCTTTCCGCGCTTTGCCATGCTTTCTATTGGCATACAGCCTTCAAATATCTTGTCATCTTCGAAATCATTAAGTTCAACAGTTTCTGCATTCATAAGCGCTTCATAAAACTTGTCATATTCCTCTTTATTCATGGGACAATTAAGATAATCAGCTTCTCCTTTACCATACCTTGAAGCCCTGAAAACAATATCCATATTTATACTGTCAAGCCTTACTATAGGAGCAGCTGCATCAAAAAAGTACAAACCTTTTTCGCCAATCAGCTCTG
>ERZ773359.3767-NODE-3767-length-16850-cov-191.060137_pt1 | contig 16850 bp, 13 predicted proteins | sample MGYA00374955_ERZ773359 | MGnify/ENA primary metagenome ERZ773359 (study PRJEB29098, sample SAMN04486028) | biogas fermenter metagenome | study: EMG produced TPA metagenomics assembly of the Biogas fermentation microbial communities from Germany - Plant 4 DNA1... | reverse complement strand
GCTGCATGATGTGGACATGAACAGCATCAATGCGGTCAGGAATATGCAGGCTGTTCGTCTCATGCGGATTTGATCCCCCTTGAACATGTTACGATACTATTATATTATCATAACTCTCCGGATAAAAGTATCCCGCCGTAAAACTTATAAGACACCCGCAGATCCTCTTCGTATGATTCTATAGAAACGGAAACCTCCGACACGGGAATGAAAGGAGTACATGATATGGACAGAAGGGTATACCTGTCGGACACAAACAGGAAAATAGCCGGCGTATGCGGCGGCCTGGGCGAATACTTCGGCATAGACCCCACGGTCATAAGGATCCTTTGGGTCCTTTCGGTCTTCCTCGACGGTCTCGGCCTGATCGCATACATCATAGCATGGATCGTGATGCCGCGCCGCAGCAGGTGCAGATATGACAACTGGTGACAGGCAGTCATGCCGGGGCGCTGCCTGACAGGCATGATTTTCACCCTGTTGTGCCCCGCTGTTTTCTGGTAAAATGAAAGAGTGTATTTTACCAGTCCGGCGGAGGAAACGGGATGGATATGAAGGCATGGATAGTATCGGCAAACATGGGCCTTGGTCACCAGCGGGCCACTTATCCTCTCAGGAACATGGCTCATCACGGGGTACTGCTCTTCGGCGAGGACGAAGTATGCCACAAAAAAGAAAAAAGACAATGGACGATATTCAGGAACACATATGAAACCCTTTCAAGGACCAGCCAGATACCGCTCATCGGTCCTTACCTTTTCAGCCTGCTTGAAAAAATGCAGAACATTTCCCCGTATTATCCCAGGCGGGACCAATCCGGTCCGTCGCTGCAGGTGAGATCGCTGTACACGCTGATACGGCGCGGCATGGGCAAAGGGATAGCCGAAAGGCTGGAAACAGTGAAACTGCCCGTCATCACCTCATTTTATGCCGCTGCTATGGCGGCGGAAGAACTGACCGACCTGCCCGTCTACTGCATAATCTGCGACGCCGACATCAACCGTGTCTGGGTCGCGGAAAACCCGAGGCAGAGCAGGATAGTATACTTTGCTCCCTGCGGGAGCGCCATGAGGCGCCTCAGGGAATACGGAGTTCCTGATGAAAGGATCTTTCTGACAGGCTTCCCGCTGCCAATAGAAAACATAGGCAAAGACATGGAGATCCTCCGCCATGACCTGGCAAGGCGACTGATACGCCTTGATCCCACGAAACGCTTCAGGATCATCCACGGGGATGAAGTAAGGTCCTACCTCGGCGACTGCTGGGATCCGGACAGGGAGGCAGGCCCCCTGACGATCACGTTCGCAGTCGGAGGTGCCGGGGCTCAGAAAGAAATAGCCGCCGGGGCGGTCAAAAGCCTTTCAGGCCTGATAAAGGAAGGAAAGATCAGGCTGAATCTCGTCGCCACCCACAGGCAGGAAGTCAGGGATTATTTCGTAAAGCTGGCGGAAAAAAACGGGTTGTCGGCATCAGGCAACATCAGGATACTCTATGATCCTGATAAAAACGAATATTTCCGGCAGTTCAACGCGCTGCTGCGTGACACGGACATACTGTGGACCAAGCCGTCCGAAATGTCGTTCTACTGCGGCCTAGGCCTTCCCATAGTGATAGCTCCGCCGATAGGTCCCCATGAAGTCTGTAACCAGCGCTGGCTCAGGGATCTTGGGGCAGGTCTCCACCAGGCGGATCCCCAGTATTGCTCGGAATGGATAACCGACTACCTCGTGGACGGCAAACTGTCGCTTGCCGCATGGGACGGATTCCTGTACGCCAGGAAACTCGGGGTCGAAAAGATCGTGGAGGTCCTGACGACTGGAAAAATGGAGCGGCATTACAACCCGCTGCTGAGGTAACGGACTGCACTGGCATCCCGGTACGGACGCACCAGCTTTGCCCGCACAACTTTGCTTTCACCGTTCCGGCGCCTTTACACCGGCTTTTAGCGTCAGGGCCTCAGCACTTGTACATCTTTCCCACGACAAAGGATTCAAGTGACCTGGGTACGAATCTTTTCAGGAATACGAGCAGCTTGTAGCCCAGTCCCACGGTTATGAACGCCGGCGGATTCTTTCGTCCTGTCGCCCTGGCGACTGCTTTTGCGACAACGATGGGATCAGGTCCGTTCATTTCGTCCTTTTCCATGACTGCGATGGACTCCCTGCTCTTCCGGTAATATGCGGAACCTTCGCCGCCAGCTTTCACAAACAGCCTGTTCCCTGTAAATCCGGTCTTCGTGTCGCCCGGCTCCACCACACAGACCCTTATGCCGAACTGCCTGAGTTCATTTCGGAGCGAACCGCTCATGAGCTCGACAGCAGCCTTGGATGCTACATACATCGACTGGTACGGTATCGGGAAAAGGGCGCCTACCGAGGAAATGTTTATGATAAGGCCTTTCCCCTTCTTCCTCATGTGCGGGAGCACATGCCTGATCACCCTGTGCATTCCGAAGAAATTCGTGTCGAACTGCAGCATCGCTTCATCGGTGGAGGTATCTTCGACTGAACCGGCTATTCCCATCCCCGCATTGTTGATGAGGATGCCTATCCCGCCTTCCCGTCCGATAATGTGATCCACGGCGGCTTTTACAGATTCCTCGCTGCATACGTCCATGCGGATCATCGTTACGGCATTGCTCTCACATCCGTTCACGGCCCTGCCTGCATCGCCGTCCGGGGCCGTACCCGTACCGTTTCCGGCTGTTTCACGCGCCGCAGCTTCATGGGGGTCCGGCGCCTTCCTCGATGTGCCGTAGACCTTGAAACCCATACCTGCAAGGTACTCTGCGCAGCTTTTTCCTATGCCGGACGATGCCCCGGTGACCAGTACGACGTTTCCATAGTGCTTTTTCATATCGACCTCTCCTATCCTGTGACCGACCAGTTTCCGGGATCGATCCCAGGAACTGATTTTACGGAAATTATTATACCATAACCTGTGACCCGGGCGGACTGCCGCAGTGCCCGAAACGCCGCCGCATCGCCGGCCCGGGCGTTTTTGCATACAGGCGGCGCCATTTTGTGATAAATAGATATGCCTGTAATATATACTTATTGTATATTATGTGGTAAAATGGTTGCAGTCCGGAATTTTACCCATGATACTCAATCGTGAAGGAGAGATCGTTTGGCTATGGATATCTTTGAAAAATGCTTCAGCTACACCGATCACAAGGAAGCGATGGCAGCAGGTCTCTATCCGTATTTCCACGCCCTTGAGACCGGCCAGGATACCGAGGTCATCATCGAAGGCAGAAAAACTGTAATGATAGGTTCCAACAACTACCTTGGGCTGACCTCAGATCCCAGGGTCAAGCAGGCCGCCATCGAAGCAGTGAAGGAATTCGGTTCCGGATGCTCGGGATCAAGGTTCCTCAACGGTACAATGACTCTCCACCTTGAACTGGAGAAAAAGATCGCCGAGTTCCTCAACATGGAAGCAGCACTTACCTTCAGCACCGGTTTCCAGACCAACCTGGGCATCATTACCGCCATAGCGGGCAGGAACGATTACATCCTGTGCGACAGCGAGAACCATGCCAGCATAGTCGACGCATGCAGGCTCAGCTTTGCAAAGACACTCAAGTTCGAACACAACAACATGGAAGACCTGGAGAGGCTCCTGTCCAAGATAGACGACAAGCACGGAAAACTCATCGTGGTGGACGGCGTGTTCAGCATGGAAGGCGATATCGCAGACCTGCCGTCCATAGTGAAACTGGCGAAGAAATACGGCGCAAGGGTAATGGTCGATGACGCCCATGGTTTCGGCGTGCTCGGCGAGCGCGGAAGGGGCACCGCGGAGCACTTCGGGCTGGAAAAGGAAGTCGATATCGTGATGAGCACATTCAGTAAATCGCTGGCAAGCCTTGGCGGTTTCGTAGCGGCAAAGCAGGAAGTCATCGATTATATCAAGCACAATTCCAGGCCGTTCATATTCTCTGCATCCATACCGCCGGCAAACGCGGCCGCAGCCATAGCTGCGCTGGAAATAATCAGGTCGGAGCCCGAACGCGTCCAGAAGCTCAGGGATATTTCATATTACATGAGGCAGGGCTTCAGGAAGCTCGGTCTGCCCATTTACGAGGCCAACAGCGAGATCACGCCCATCGTTCCGGTCATGACATATACGAACGAAGCCACTCTCGTCGTAACAAAGATGCTGCGCGAAGAAGGCGTTTATGTGAATCCGGTGCTTTCGCCCGCGGTAAAACCTGGCCTGTGCAGGATCAGGACCAGCTACACGGCGACCCATACGAAAGAACAGCTCGATTACGCCCTCGAAGCTTTCGGGAGGGTGTTCGAAAAACTGGAAGCCATGGGAGCCACAGCAGGAAAATAAAAGTCACAGTACATGGTACATGGTACACGGTTCATGGTACGTGGTACGTGATACGTGGTACACGGTACACGAGCACGCGAAAGGCTGCCTTAAATGGCAGCCTTTTTACCTGACCGTTCCTGTATATTCCTTCATATCGTATCCAAAGTCAGCGTTGATGTGTCCGGAGTCCGCATGAATCTAACGTTGATTGGTCGGGAAACCGTGAACCGCAGCGAGCTGCGCCCTCAAATCACGCACCTGTTCGATTTGATGCCAGTTCCAGGTTATGTCCGTATAATGGTGTAAATTGAAGAAACGCTCAAAAAAGCCAGACCAAAGCTTCTTGAAATAGCCCAGGAGCAGATAAAGCTGATAAAAGCAGCATAGTTCAGAGGAGGTGATAGAATAACTTGTTCAGCGTATGCCTACATAGGAGTGCGCTTCTAATGGGAGGCTGTTCGGCAGAAGTGCTGCCGAATCGGTAGGGCTTATTTCTGCTCAAAAAGCATCCAGTAATACAGAGCAGCGCACGAGATAAGTGCAGTTTCTGGTTCGTTTTCATTATGGCCGAACGAGTAATTTACACACAAATTAGGACTTGACCTCGGTTTTTCATTTTTCCCAGGTTTCGTGTGAAGAATTTTCAGTTTTATGCGTGAAATTGCTGATGTATTTCACGGACGCGATACATAATGTGGATATAACAGGTTTATGTAAACTGTTTTGGGTTCGGAAACGCGTCCCGGAGTTTCTGCTGCCCTAAAAGTTTAAAATTTGCACACCCGACCCCCAAAAAATTGCATCGGCCCAATCGCCCGCATACGCAACCGCCGGCCCAGGATCCCAAAAGCACTACCGCAGACCCAATCGCCCGCATACGCAACCGCCGGCCCAGGCATTCTCAGGCATGATCCCACGGCCAAATCACACGAACCCGCGCATCAGGTCTTCAAAAGTTTCTCGCCTGCGTACCAGCCTGGGGGCGCCGTCAAGGCCAATGAGCACTTCTGCGGGCCTCAGGCGGTTGTTGTAATTCGATGACATGGAGTAGCCGTATGCACCGGCATCCATGACGCCGATGATATCACCCTCGACGACTTCCGGCAACTCCCTGTCTTTTGCCAATATGTCACCGCTTTCGCAGATGTTTCCTACCACAGTCGCGACCTGTGTCCTGTCGGTCTTCAATATCATGTCGTTCCGGTATATCTCGATGTCGTGGTGCGAATCGTACATTGCAGGTCGTATCAGCACGTTGAAGCCGATGTCCGTTCCGATGAATATCTTGCTGCCGTTTTGTTTCACAGCGTGCACGGTGCCCAGCAGCACACCACATTCTGCGACTACGTACCGGCCGGGCTCTATTTTCAGCCTGACATTTTTCCCGTAGTTCGAGGTCCATTCTTCCATCAGTTGGGCGATACCGCGGCCTGTTTCAGCGAGGTCCAGCCTTTGCTGTCCTTCCTGCTTACGGTACGGGATGCCGAAACCACCGCCCATGTCTATAAATTCGAGATCCTCGAAATTCGAAGCTATGTCAAGCAGTGCCTTTGCTGCCTGAAGATAGCTGGACGGCTCCATGAACAGCGAGCCTATGTGCTGGTTGATCCCTGCGAGCCTGAGGCGGTATTGCTCCAGGATGGTCCTGATTTCACCGATCATCTCCGGATTGATACCGAACTTGGTGTTTTCACCTCCTGTAACCACCTTGTCGTGATGGCCTGCCCCAACGCCGGGATTGATACGGATAGCAACCTTTCCTCCCGGATCGAGCCTGCCGTACTGTCTCAGCTGGGACAGTGAATCGCAGCTCACAACGACGCCTTTGTCGATGGCATACTGCATTTCTTCGGTCGAAACGTTGTTGGCAACGAACAAAATCTCATCCGGCCTGAATCCGGCAGCAAGCAGAACGTGTATCTCGCCGGGCGACATGGCATCCGCGTGGAGCCCTTCTTCCCGGATTATTTTCAACAGTTCCAGGTTCGAATTTGCTTTAATGGAGTAATTGGATTTGAAGTTGGAATACGGGACCAGTCCGGCCATCTCGCGGCACCTTTGCCGCAGGATCGACTCATTGTAGACATACAGCGGACTGCCGAATTCCCGGAGCAATTCGGATGGCCTGCTGCTGCCGTAGAAGTTTGTCTGTTCGGTAAAGTATGCCTTCATGCAGTTTCCCCCATCTGGTTTAGTATATATTATGTTGACACTTGTTGTTGTAATTTTGTCCTGCCGAATCATATCCCCTTTATCCAATGGTTTTGAATGAATGGCGCTTAACACCTTTATCTGAAACATCCTGCAAATCACTGCAGCCAAAAATGGCCGTAAACGGCTTCATCCGAATGGCCTGCCGTCCCTGAGGAAGTTTATGATGCATATGATCAGCATTGTCAGCAGCAGTATCGTGCCGAACGTATAGAACAACATGCCTGCTACAGATTTTTTCCTTTTCCCCGACATTTGACTGACACCTGGCCTTTTCATTACCCTGCTTCTGATCGATCGTTGCCGCAAAACTGCCCTATCCGGCTCCTATGGCTATTGCCCCCGCTACTTCCTGTGTTCTTTATGGCTGCTGCTCCTGCTGAGTAGTATGACCCCAGCTGCTTCATGTGCTCTTGCGGCTGATGCCTTTGCAGCTTCATGCACTCACTGCTGTTCCATGCGTCCTTATGGCTGATGCCCCTGTTCTTTTTCCTTCAGCTTCTGCAGCGCCCAGTTGCGCGTCATAACGGACCGCGGGTGCAGCAGTTGCCCTTTCCTCAGCACATGCCTTATGGTGCTGTTTATCCCGACGACTATGGCCTTTTCAAGGCTCTCTTCCGCAGCCCGCCTTATTTCCCCTACTCCTTCGAACTCCCTGCCGGGTTCGATGTAGTCCGCGATGAAAACGATGCTGCTTATTACGTCCATCCCCGGCCTGCCCAGCGTGTGGTCAGCCACGGCTGCCAGGATCTGCGGGTCATCCACGCCGAACAGTTCCTTCGCCATGTGCGCACCAATATCGCCATGCAGCAGTTTCGGCTGTGATCTCATGATTTCATCGACAATGATACCATACTTCTCACACATCGGTAAAACGGCATCTTTATCCACGTCCTTGGCGCAGTCGTGGATGAGGCCGGCTATCGCAGCCTTGTCCACATCGGCGCCATATTTTTCAGCAAGGCGGATGCATGTCTCCATCGTGTTTATCGAGTGCCTGAACCTGGCTGGCGTGAGCATCTGTTGGAGTTCTTTTATCATTTCATCGAGCTTGAGCATATTCCGCACGACCTTCTGTTAACTACATTTATAAATAACGCTCCCAGTACTGTATCAATCAGGACCTAACGATTTGCCAGGGTCCATACCTCAGTCAGGGCTTGTACTGTCTGTCAAAGTCCTTACATCAGTCAAAGCCTGCGCTTCCTGCCGAGGTCTGTACATCTTCAGGACCTGTGCATCTGTCAATGTTTATACAGCCTGTCAGCGCCTGTACAGTCCATTCTTAATTATATACTCTTCGACGGACGCGGGGACGAGGTGTTTTATCGACAGTCCCTTCCTGCACCGTTCGCGTATATCCGTTGAGGAGATATCCACCAGGTGCGACCGGACCGGGTGGATCCTGGCGCCTTTCTCCTCCGAAAGCCGCCGTATCGTTTCGCTGAACTCGCTCTCATCAAAGCCGGGGCGCATCACCGCAATGAATTCACAGAGGCTGAATACCTTTTCGTACTCCCGCCATGTGACCAGTTCCGGGACCACGTCTGCGCCTATGATGAAGAAGATGGCGGTCACGCCGCCGTACATCTCCCTGAGTTCCAGCAGCGTGTTTATCGTGTATGTCGGGCCGGTCCTGTCTATCTCTATCCGCGAAGCCTCAAAGTGCGGGTTTGAACTGACAGCGCGCTTCACCATCTCGAAACGGTGTTCCGCTTCCGCCACTTCACTGCCCGGCTTGTGCGGAGGCTGTCCTGAAGGGATGAACAGGACCCTGTCAAGGGCAGCCTTTTCGCGGACGTCTTCTGCGATGATAAGGTGGCCGTTATGGATCGGGTTGAACGTCCCGCCCATGATCCCGATCCTCCTGGGTTTATATTCGGTTTTGCCGGTTTCGTTCACGTTTTCCATGGCAATATCCGTCTGATCATCCTGTGCCGGGAATGACCGGTCTTCGCCGCCGTCCTTCACCCTTTCTTGATACCTATATCTTTGCGGTAGTGCATTCCTTCGAAATTTATCTTTCCGACTGCAGCATAAGCCTTTGCGCGCGCATCGTCGATAGTGTCTGCCACAGCCGTGACTCCCAGCACCCTGCCGCCCGCTGTATAATATTTACCCGCTTCCAGCTTCGTTCCTGCATGGAATACTGTCACCGACGGATCTTTTTCAGCTTCTTCGATGCCCGTGATCTCAAGCCCGGTCCTGTACTTGCCAGGGTAGCCGCCTGAGGCCAGTATCACACAGACGGCGGACCTGTTGTCCCACTCGATGTTTACATCCGCCAGCCTTTCATCGATGATGGCCTCGAATATGTCGATTATGTCCGTCTTCAGATGAGGCAGGACCACCTGGGTCTCCGGGTCGCCGAACCTTGCGTTGTATTCAAGGACCTTCGGGCCGTCCGCCGTGAGGATCAGGCCAAAATACAGGACGCCTTTGAACCTGCGGCCCTCTTTCCTCATCGCATCTATTGTTGGCATGAATATGTTTTTCATGCACCACTCATCCACTTCATCAGTGTAGATCCTGCTGGGTGAGAACGTGCCCATGCCGCCGGTGTTCGGTCCCATGTCATCGTCCAATGCGCGCTTGTGGTCCTGTGAACTGATCATCGGTACCAGCGTCTCCCCGTCAGTGAAGGTGAGGATCGAAACCTCGGTGCCGGTGAGGAATTCCTCGATAACGACCCTGTTTCCGGCATTTCCGAATATCTTGTCGGACATTATGCTGCGGACGGCATCCTGCGCCTCTTCAAAATCGTTGGCTATGATGACTCCTTTGCCAAGAGCGAGCCCGTCGGCCTTGATCACCGTCGGGTAACTGCATGTCCTCAGGTAGTCCAGGGCGTCACTGTCATTTTCGAAAACCTCGTAAGCAGCGGTGGGGATGCCGTATTTTTTCATGAGGTTCTTTGAAAACACCTTGCTGCTTTCGATCTCAGCGGCAGCCTTGTTCGGTCCGAAAGCACGGATGCCGGCGCTTTCAAGTGCGTCGACCATGCCCGCTGCGAGCGGATCGTCCGGCGCAACGACAACCAGGTCTATCCCCTCGCTTTTGGCAAATTCGACGATGCCCTCGATATCCATCGCTTTAATGGGCACACACTGTGCCAGCGAAGCGATGCCGCCATTACCCGGCGCACAGTATAGTCTGCTCACTTTCGGGCTCTGCGAGATCTTCCATGCGATGGCGTGTTCACGTCCGCCTCCGCCAACGATCAGTACCTTCATAGTAATGCTCCTTTCTCCTGACAAGGGGACGGTTCTTCCATCCCTGCGTTCGTTTTCGTTTGCTTTTACGTATGTTCCTGCTATGTTTCTGCTTTAGTGATGGGCACCGTACTTATGTTGAAAAAGTGAGAACCGTCCCCATGTCAAAAGGTGAGAACCGTCCCCATGATCCGGTTCAGTGTTTGAAGTGGCGAATGCCGGTGAATACCATGGCGATGCCGTATTTGTTACATGCGTCGATGGATTCCTGGTCCCTGACAGATCCGCCGGGCTGGATTATGGCCTTGATGCCTGCGGCGTGCGCTGCCTCGACGCAGTCGGAGAACGGGAAGAATGCGTCGGATGCCATGACAGATCCCGGAGTTTTGTCCTTCCCGTAATAATCTATAGCAATGCGCAGCGCTGTGACCCTGTTGGTCTGGCCAGGTCCTACGCCTATGGTCTGCTTGTTCTTTACAAGTACGATCGCGTTGGATTTGGTATGCTTGACTACTTTCATTGCGAAAATCAGGTCTTCCATCTGCTGGTCCGTGGGTTTCGCTTCGGTGACGCATTTGAGACTTTCCGGATCGATGAGAGCGCTGTTTATGTCCTGTACGAGCAGTCCGCCGCCGACCTTTTTCATGTCATATGCACCAGCAGGCAGTTTTGCCATGATGTCATCGATCTGCAGCAAACGCAGGTTTTTCTTTGCCTTAAGTATTTCCAGGGCTTCCGGGCTGAACGAGGGCGCTATGATTATTTCATAGAATACCTTTTTCATTTCTTCCGCTGTCCTGGCGTCGACTTCCCTGTTGAGCGCCACGATACCGCCGAATGCCGATACCGGATCTGCTTCGAATGCCCTCACATAAGCCTCGTATATATCGGCGCCGCTGGCAACACCGCATGGATTGGTATGCTTTACGATGACCGCGGTGGGTTCGTCGAACTCCTTCAGAAGTTCAAGCGCCCCGTTGGCGTCATTTATATTATTGAAGGAAAGTTCCTTGCCGTGGAGCTGCTTCGCTCCGGTCAGGCAGCCCCTGCCGGATCCGATCTCCCTGTAGAATACCGCTTTCTGGTGAGGGTTTTCCCCGTATCTCATATCCTGCACTTTTTCGAATGTGAGCGTAAGAGTTTCGGGGAAAGATACGTCTCCGAGCCTGCCCCTGAGATACCCTGCGATGAGTGTGTCATAATGGCTGGTGTGTTCGAACACCTTATATGCCAGCCTGAATTTCGTTTCCAGCGACACATCACCTGTCGCCTCGATCTCTTCGAGTACCTTTGGATAATCCGCAGGATCCACTACGACAACCACGTCCTGGTGATTCTTTGCAGCAGCTCTGAGCATCGTTGGTCCGCCTATGTCTATGTTTTCGATGGCTTCCTCAAGCGTGACGCCTTCTTTGAGTATCGTCTGTTTGAAAGGATAAAGGTTGATGACCACCATGTCTATCGTTCCGATACCCAGTTCCTGCAGCTGTTTCATGTGGTCCTCGTTGCCGCGTATGGCCAGGATGCCCGCATGCACCTTCGGATGCAGCGTCTTGACCCTGCCGTCGAGGCATTCCGGGAAGCCCGTGATGTCGGAGATGTTGATGACATCGATGCCTGCCGCCGAAAGCGTTTTGAATGTCCCTCCTGTCGATATAATCTCGACCCCGCGCCCGGCAAGAGCCTTTGCCAGCTCAACAACGCCGGTCTTGTCCGATACGCTGATCAATACACGTTTTATCATTCCATTTCCCTTCCTTTATATATATGATCCATATACATCTTGCTTCAGTGAGCCCGCGGCTCAGGTAAATCCGACGGACTGCTCATATTCCTTTGAGCCGGGGAACCGCAGATATCTCTTTTGCGCATGACTCCTTCGGCTGTCGGCTGTGCAACCCGGACGTTGGACCGCTCAGATCCGGCCTTCGAGCCGTGTGGATCCGGACGGCGCACCGCCCAGGTCCGGACGGCGAGCTGCACAAATCCTGTCGTCGGGCAGCACAGTTCCGGCCGACGGATTGCGCGTATCTCTCAGATGATCCTGACCTTCCTGCCTTCGACAACGAGCCTTCCTTCCATGAACAGCTTTATCGCCTTCGGCAGCAGTTCCCACTCCGCCTGCTGCATGACTCTAAGCTGCAGCGATTCGGGAGTGTCATCGTCCATGACTTCAACGGCTTTCTGCAGTATGATAGGGCCGCTGTCGTATTCGTAATCGACAAAGTGTACGGTCGCACCCGTCACCTTGACGCCGTATTCAAGCGCTTTCTGGTGCGGTATGATGCCGTAATGCCCTTTGCCGCAGAATGCCGGGATCAATGACGGATGGACGTTGATGATCCGGTTCCTGTAAGTATCGATGAAGTTTTTGCCAAGCATCGAAAGGAAGCCTGCCAGGACGACGAGGTCCACATCATAGCGTCCGAAATGTTCTATAAGCGCCCTGTCGTAGTCTTCTTCCGAGGCGTAGTTTTTTTTCGATATGCATACGGCGGGAATGTCGTTCTGCTTCGCCCGCTCCAGCGCGTATGCGTCCTTCCTGCTGGAAACGACAGTAGCTATGCTGCAGCCTTCAAGGTAACCGCTTTTTATTTTGTCTATTATGGCCTGCAGGTTGGTGCCGCCGCCGGACACCATCACTCCGAGCTTGAACATTCTCCAGATCCAGCCTTTCAGTTTTATTCAGGAAACGTTATATGTCTCATTCCGGGCTGCCTTCACCCGAACCGCCATATCCCGCTTCTTCATCGGCTTCGGGCATATCTGCCGCCACGCTTGCTGCATTCCCGGGTCCGCACAGTTCAACGCCCTTTTCGCCGCTGACTATCTCTCCGATGATATATGCCTTCTCTCCGAGCGATTCGAGATAACCGACGATGCCGTCAGCCTCACCCGGATCGACGGCGAGCACCATGCCGATGCCCATGTTGAACGTGTTGTAGATGCTCTCCACGGTGATCTTGCCGAGTTCCTGGAGCAGCGAGAATATCGGCTGTATGGGCCATGTGCCGATATGTATCCTTGCCCGCAGACCGTCCGGGATCATCCTCGGGATGTTTTCGATGAACCCGCCCCCGGTGATGTGCGCGATGCCTTTTATATTGAACCTTTCCTTTGCTGCAAGTATGGATTTTACGTAGATCCTGGTCGGTTTCAGGAGTTCCTCTCCCAGGGTCGAGTCGAGCATCCCGATATGTTCGCTCAGTTTCTCCCTGTTGGGGTTCAGGAGCTTCCTGACCAGCGAGTAGCCGTTGCTGTGCAGGCCGGAGGATGCCAGGCCGACCAGCCTGTCTCCTTCCTTTATACTGCTCCCGTCGATCATCTTCTTTCTGTCAACTATGCCAACTGCAAAACCGGCCAGGTCATATTCGTCCTCCGGGTAAAAGCCGGGCATCTCGGCGGTTTCGCCTCCTATGAGCGCACAGCCCGCCATGACACAGCCGTCGGCAACTCCTTTTACTATCTGCGCGATCCTTTCAGGCTTGTTTTTGCCGCAGGCGATATAATCGAGGAAAAACAGCGGTTCAGCGCCCGAGCACACGATATCGTTGACGCACATCGCTACGGCATCGATACCTATCGTGTCATGCTTGTCCATTACGAACGCGATCTTCAGCTTCGTCCCCACACCATCAGTGCCCGAGACCAGCACCGGTTCCTCGTACTTGTCCCTGGCCAGTGCGAACAGCCCGCCGAATCCTCCGATGTCAGTAAGGACTTCCGGCCTGTAAGTGCGCCTGACGTCGTCCTTCATGAGCTTCACGGCCTCATAACCGGCTTCCACATCAACACCGGCCGATTTGTAGTCGATCATCTGAAACCATCCTCCTGCAACTTTTTCTGCACCTCAGCGTTTCGCTGCTCAACCTTCCGTACCAGTTCGGCCTTGTACTGCCTCATTTTTTCGCGCAGTTCAGGATGCGCGACCGACAGCACCTGGACCGCCAGCAGCGCGGCGTTTACGGCGCCGTCGACCGCAACCGTAGCGACGGGTATCCCCGGCGGCATCTGTACGATGGATAGCAGTGAGTCGAGCCCGTCCATCGTCGAGGATCTCACCGGTACGCCTATGACCGGCAGCGGCGTGTATGCCGCAAGGACTCCTGGAAGGTGCGCAGCTTTCCCTGCGGCAGCTATTATTACTTCTATTCCGTCGGCCTCGGCCTCAGATGCGAAGCGGGCAGCCTTGTCCGGAGTGCGGTGTGCCGAACAGACCAATACTTCCGTTTCGACCCCGAAATCCTTCAGTGTTTTGATGCAGTCTTTCATGACAGGATAATCAGAGTCGCTGCCCATTACCAACGCAGCTTTCGGCCCTTTTTTCGTGCCTTTTTCCGAAATCGTTGCCATAGTTGCTTCCTCCCCGGTAATACTAACATGCTTGTCGTATGCCTGTTCGCTGTTTACTTTTTACCTTTCGGCAGCCTGTCAGTCTGCCTGCATTTTCAGCCACAAGTATATTTTATTACAAAAGCCTCTTCTATGCTAAAGAAGTCCGCCTGTTATGACGGACTTCTCCATTGAACTGCATTTTTATCGCGGTCACAGTGCCTTGATAAGGTAATCTATCAGGAAGATCACCGTGACGATATACATGATCGGGTGCACTTCTTTTGCCTTCTTCGAGCAGATCTTGGTAAGGCAGTAGAAGACGAATCCTACCGAAATACCGGTCGTGATGCTGTATGCCAGGGGCATGATCACTGCCGTAAAGAATGCCGGTATTGCTTCTTCGAGTTCCTCCCATGCTATCTTCCCGAAGGATTCAGCCATCAGTATACCAACGATTATGAGGGCTGCGGATGTTGCTGCCGAAGGAACCATCGCGGCTATAGGCGAGAGGAAGAGCGACAGCAGGAACAGTACACCGACTGTTGCCGAAGTCAGTCCGGTCTTGCCGCCAACTGCTATACCGGCCGCACTTTCAACGTAAGTGGTCGTGTTGCTGGTTCCGAGCAGCGCACCTATGGATGTTGCCGTTGCGTCGGCGAACAGTGCCCTGTCAAGCCTGGACGAGAATCCCTTGCCCTGGCGGAGCGCTTCTTCGTCCAACTGGTCGAATATGCCGGTTTTCCTTCCGGTTCCGAGGAATGTGCCGATCGTGTCGAACGTGTCTGCAAGACTGAATGTCAGTATGAGGGCAAGGATCCTGAATATCTGCGTAGAATCACTGAACAGTCCCGCGATGTCGAGCTTGAAGAACGTCGGCGAAAGGCTCGGCGGAAGGAATGAATCGAAAGTCGGCAACTGCGTTACTCCCATCGGTATCCCTATCAGTGTCGTTGCGATGATGCCGATGAGGATAGCTCCCTTGACCTTGAGGAGCATCAGTACGACTATGATGACCAGCCCGATGATCGTCAGGATGGAATCAGGGCTGCTGAATTTCACGATTTCAGGTACTACACTGCTGTACGCGCCGGTCGGTCCCGCTTCACCCTGGGGCGTAAAGCTGAGGATGTGGCCGCCTATCAGTCCGATATAAGCGATGAACAGCCCGATACCACCGCTTATAGCGTACTGCAGGGATTTCGGAATCGCATAGATGATCATCTTTCTGAGTTTCGTAACAGTGATGATGATGTTGATGATACCGCAGATGAATACGATGGCCAATGCCTGCTGCCAAGGGATCCCCATCCCGAGGCATACCACGTAGGTGAACATGGCATTGAGCCCCATTCCGGGTGCCTGTGCATACGGTACGTTTGCCACGAAAGCCATGATGAACGTTGCGATGGCGGCAGCCAGGATAGTTGCCACAAACACGGCGCCCCAGTCCATGCCTGTCTCGCTCAGTATACTCGGGTTGACAAAGATGATGTAGGCCATGGTCATGAATGTGGTTATGCCTGCGACAATCTCTGTCCTGACATTCGTACCCTGAGCCTTGAGTCCGAACAGCTTGTCCAACATAGAATTTCCCTCCCATGAGATTTAAGAGATAATTACTTAACGGACGTTCGGCACGTCCGGTCAAGCCTGTACCGCCAGACGCAAATGTTCGTGCCTTGATTCCTCGATTATACTGGGTTGGTACATTGTGCTTACGCAAAAATGAAACTGTCTGCCTTTAACGTTCATATGGCCAAGGTCCCCCGGACCTTTATATTTCAAGCGTTTCACGCCGTTGTCCTGATGTGCCTTTCACGCTTCTAATACTATCAAATGAGAACTCATTTTGTCAACCAATAAAAACACAAAACACGAACGTTTTCAGTGTTTTCTTTTGTAATATTCGTATAATCACCATTATTCGTGACTTTATTCAGCAAATCCCTTTTTGCCGAGGAAGAAGATAGCCGCGAAACCAGCGATGAAGGCCGCCGCGGACACCGGGATCTGCCAGCCCCGGGGGATGCCCGGGAATACTTCCAGGAGGGAACCTGCCACGAAGCCGATTATAAGCATGTACGTCCTGCGTGGATATTTTTGCAGGAATCTTTCGACGGCTTTTGCAGTGCCGAATATACCAAGGGCCATGCCGATGCCGAGGGGTATAAGGAATGGGACGTTGAACGTGTTGATGGCGTTGAGCGTGATCTCGTACATGCCCAGCACCAGCAGCATGAACGACCAGCTGATGCCCGGGAGCACGACCCCGACTGCGATGATGAGTCCCGAGATCAGCAGGAATATATAGCTCACCAGGCTGCCGTCAGTTGCCATGCCTGTCATGGATTCGGGCTCCAGCGACATAAGCAGCACTATGGCTGCACCGAGCAGGAGGAATATGTAGTCGGAGGCGTGGCTCACCGCAGGCTGAGCGGCGGCTTTGCTTTTTTCTGTGCCTGCTTTGTCTGCAGGCATATTGGTACTGCTCTTTTCTGTGCCTGCGCCTGCTTTGCCTGCGGGCATAGTGGCACTGAATCTTTCTACACCTTTATTGACCGCATGCGCAGTGGTCCTGCTTCCGTCTGCACCTGTCTTGCCTGCAGGCTCGGCAGCTTTTGTCTCTTCTGCGCCTGTATTACCTTCGGGCATAGCGGCCCTGTTCCTTTCTGAACCCGTTTTGCCTGCCTGCCCGGCAACTTTTATCCTTTCTGCGCCTGCTTTGCCTGCGGGCGCAGTGGTCCTTCTCATTTTTACACCTTTTTC
>ERZ773359.3751-NODE-3751-length-16915-cov-9.031732_pt1 | contig 16915 bp, 14 predicted proteins | sample MGYA00374955_ERZ773359 | MGnify/ENA primary metagenome ERZ773359 (study PRJEB29098, sample SAMN04486028) | biogas fermenter metagenome | study: EMG produced TPA metagenomics assembly of the Biogas fermentation microbial communities from Germany - Plant 4 DNA1... | reverse complement strand
GCGATAATACAGCCGAATTGAAAGATCTGTGCAAAATACTCAATATTGAAATAATTTAAGTCTATCCATGTCGGACCACATCTTAATAAAAAAATGAGGTGGCGATTATGAAAGCATATATTAAAGACGGCAAAAAATATGTACCTTATGTTCTTCCATGGGATGACATGCCCATCGACATTTCTCATGTTTTCGAGCATGAAAAGCCTGCGGGGAAGCACGGCTTTATGACGGTACAGGGTAATAGATTTGTGTTTCAGGACGGCACTGAAATGAAATTCTGGGGCACAAACTTTAACAGCGGAGCCAATTTTCCGCCCCATGAATATAGCCGTAAAGTGGCTAAGAGACTGGCCAAAACCGGTATTAACATAGTGCGCTTTCATCAGCTGGATGCTGAATGGTCCACACCTAACATATTCCAGTTTGCCAAGGGGAAATTCAGCAACAATACAAGAAGCCTGGATCCTGAGAGCCTGGATCGCCTGGATTATCTGATTTACTGTTTAAAAGAAGAAGGAATATATATTTACCTGGATCTGCTCACATACAGAAGATTTAAGTCCGGTGACGGCATATACGGCTCTAAGGAACTTGGAGATGCAGGCAAGCCGTATTCAAACTTTGACAGAACTATGATTGAGCTGCAAAAGGAATTTTGCGATCAGATATGGAACCATTATAATCCTTATACTAAACTTGCATATAAGGATGAACCTGCTATTGTTCTGTGCGAAATCACAAATGAAAACGATTTATTCCATCATGAAAGGTTTCCGATAGTACTTGAGCCTTACCGATCCAATCTTGAGAAGAGATATCGCCGGTGGGCAGAAGAAAAGGGCATTAAACTCTCTGAAGGAAAAATTAATTTTGAAGAAATGGACAGCAATATACTTGCATTTAAAAGAGAAGTGCAGGAGGCCTATTATTTGGAATTGACAGAACATATGCGGTCTATCGGAGTTAAAATACCTATAACCGGTACAAACTGGGCTATTAATCCTAATTTACTCTCCACTCAATTGATAACGGATTTTGTAGATTCTCATGCATATTGGTGGTTCGGCGACCAGAGAAAGTTTGAAAGCAGGATCATGACAGGTTCAAAGACAACAATTGTAGACAAACTGACTTTTTCAAGAGTGCTTGATAAACCTTATTTTGTTTCGGAATGGGATGAACCCTGGCCAAATAAGTGGCGGGCAGAATGCACTTTATACCTTGCAGCTGTGGGGCTGCTGCAGGATTGGGCTGGTTTTACAATCCATACCTATCGTTATGGCAGCAATATGGATGAATTTGTTACCAGAAAGATTGGAAGGGATCTGGTGATTGGGAATTCATACTATCGGGGTATATTTGACACCTATAACGATCCTGCAAAATACGGTTTGTTTTATCATGCGGCATTAATGATGAGACGCGGGGATGTAAAGACCGGCAATACCAGTGTAGGCATGAAGATAGAGGATATAGACAATCCTGAATTAGGAATGAAGTCGTATACAGAAATGGCAGCTATACCCTTAACCAGTGAACAGCATAAATTCGGCACTGTTTTGCCCAGGAGTCAGGAAGTTCAGGATATTACCATTAATTACGATGAGAAGATTGTTGATCATGATAAAGGTGAAGTCCTGTCTGATACCGGGCAGCTCTTCCGCAGCTGGGAGAAACAATATGGATGGATTGATACTGATAATACCAAGGTTGTATACGGCATGGTAGGAAAGCAGGATGAGATTAAACTAAATGATCTTACAATAAAAGCAGAAACAGAGTTCGCAACCATTGCAATAAGCACGCTGACCAAGGATCCGATCAACAACAGTCAGAATTTATTGCTGACTGCCGTAGGGCTGGCCGATAATGCAGGCAGTAAATACAATGAAGACGAAACCGCTTTGCTGGATTCAGGCACCGGTCCTATAGAATGTGAAGTTATCAAGGCAAGAATATCCATACGCACAAACAGAAAAGATCTTAAGGTTTGGTCAGTAGATGACGAAGGTTTCTTAACCGGAACAATACCCTCGTCATATGAAAATGGAGTTTTCAGTTTTGGGATAGGCAATGAGTTTGAATCCATCTACTACTTAATTCAAAATTAACTAAAAAATGAAGGAGTGTGATAAGTATGGCCAAGTACAAGGTAGGTGTAGTCGGTGTCAGCCGCGGGAGCTCGTATTTGAGAAATTATGCCCGAAGCGAGCGTACTGAAGTCACAGCAATTTGTGATATTGACGAAAACAGACTCGAAGATGTAGCTAAGGCATACGGGCTTTCAGATTCTCAGGTGTTTACCGATTACGATGAATTCTTAAACACTGATATTGACATTGTAGTTATTGGAACACCTATCCCGTTTCATGCGGAACAGTCTGTCAAAGCATTGGAGGCAGGAAAACACGTACTTAGCGAAGTTACAGCATCAAATACGTTAGAAGGTTGTCAAAAGATTTATAATGCAGCAAAGCGCTCCAAAGGCAAATACATGCTTGCGGAAAATTATGTATATTTTCACTTTATTCAGGAGTGGAAAAAATATATAGACGACGGAATGATTGGACGTATTCATTATGCAGAAGCAGAATACATTCATGATATCCGTCGTTTGCTTATAGATAAGGAAACCGGAGAGACTTTCTGGCGCAAGTACAGACCGCCGATTCATTATTGCACTCACTGCTTAGGGCCGCTGCTTTTCCTGATGGGTGACGATTATATAGTAAAGGCAACTGCAAGCGGTACAAAAAACACTATACTTCCTGATCTCTGGCCGTCCACTATTGATATGCAGGTTGCGCTCTTTGAAACAAAACAAGGACGCGGCATTAAGATTTGCCGCAGCCAGGTTACACCTCGTCCTGAGCCTCATACAGTTTATTACAGCGTTTACGGCACTAAAGGTTTTCTTGAAAACACACGCCACGGAGGCGAGGTAGTAGGTAATCGATATTTTGAGGGGTTTGACAGACATACGGTTCCCTTTGACTGCTATCAGACACAGGTGGATGCACCTGACTATGCAAAGGGCGGTCATGGCACCAGCGACTATTACATTTCAGAAGCTTTCCTTGACAGTATCGAGTATGATACGGAACCGCCCCTTAATGTAGACCGTGCAATGGAAATGACCGTGCCCGGTATAATTGCACATGAAGCAGCAGTGCAGGGCAATGTTTGGCTTGATGTGCCGATTATACGTTAGGACGTTAGTAATGACGAAGATGGAGGTGCTAAGATGGAAAAACTAAAAGTAGGAGTTGTTGGTGTTTCCCGCGGGAATGCTTATTTAAGAGCATTTAGTTTAGGCGAACGCTCTGAGGTAACAGCCATTTGTGATCTGGATCAAAGCCGGCTTGAACGTGTTGCAAGAGATCTTCAGCTTGCCGATTCACAATGCTACACAGAATATGATGATTTTATAAATGAAGATATTGACATTGTTGTAATCAGTACACCTATTCCATTTCACGCAGAACAAACAGTTAAAGCAATTCAGGCAGGGAAGCATGTTTTCAGCGAAGTGACAGCGGCGGATACCCTGGAAGGATGCATGAAGATTTATGAGACTGTTAAATCATCAGACAGAAAATATATGCTGGCTGAAAATTACATTTACCTTGACTACATACAGCGATGGAAAAAGTATATAGATGACGGGCGCATAGGCCGCATTCATTATGCAGAGGCTGAATATGTACATGACATCAGGCATTTGCTGGTTGATGATAAAACCGGTGAATCATTCTGGCGCACTTATCGGCCGCCTATACATTACTGTTCTCACTGTCTTGGGCCAATTCTGTTTTTGACTGGTGATGACTATATAGTCAAGGCTACGGGTTGGGGTAACAAGAATACCATACTGCCTGAATTCTGGCCTTCAACTATAGACATGCAGGTTGCACTCTTTGAAACAAAACAGGGGCGGATTATTAAGATTCTTCGCAGCCAGGTTACCCCGAGGGAGCCGCATATTGTTACCTACCTTGTTTACGGTACAAAGGGCCTGCTGGAAACAGGACGCACACCTGGTTATGACACTATAGGCAAAAGATATTTTGAAGGCAGTGACCGGTACGCTGTGGACATGAACTGCAATGGTACGGAATTGGATGCTCCCAAGGAAGTTCGTTTCGGCGGCCACGGCACCAGTGACTATTATACCGCTAAAACATTTCTCGACAGTATTGAATACGATACAGAACCACCGATTAATGTAGACCGGGCAATGGAAATTACAATACCCGGATTGATAGCACATGAAGCCGCTGTTAAGGGACATGTATGGTTGGATGTACCGCATTTTTAAATTTGCATTTATTTAAACTAGAATTAAATTAGAAAGGAGATTTAACAATGAAAAAATTAAAAATCGGTTGGGCTGAACGTGACATTACGACCTACGGACCTGCATACATCCCCGGGCATTTTAATATGCGTATCTCCGAGGGTGTTATCGATCCGCTGTCGACAACTGCACTGGTGGTGGATAACGGCGATGATATGGCAATATTCCTGTCAATTGACAATGTTGCCATACGGTCATTCCTCTTGGACGAGATTCGGGGCAAGGTAAAACGCAGAAATCCTGAAATCCCTGTTATGAAGATTCTTGCAGGCGCAACCCATGCTCATACTACTCCAAGTCACTATTATGACGGCGGAGAGATCGACGACAGTATTAAGGAAATGGGCTATACTGACGAACAAATACAAAAACTTCTTGATGAGTACATTCCAACCTCCATGATTGGAGTTCCCCGTGACGGTATGGAGATTGAATCCAGTGACAAATATCGAGACTTTTTATCCGATCAGGCATCTGATGCCATATGCGAGGCATATGAAAATCGGAAGGAAGGCGGTATCGGTTACGGTTACGGTTATGCAGTAGTTGGCCACAGCAGACGCACTGTCTACTTTGATGACGTCTCCAAGCGTCCGGGTGTAGAGCTCAATCCGCTTACTACTCTGCACGGTCATGCCGTGATGTACGGGAATACAAATGATGATAGTTTCAGCCATTATGAAGGCGGCGCCGATCACTTTATCAACATCATGTATACATTTACATCAGAAGGGGATCTGACGGGCGCAGTCATTAACATACCTTGTCCTTCGCAGAATTCTGAAAGTGAGGCCAACAGGCGCTTAACCGCAGATTATTGGCATGATATCAGGCAAAAAATCCGCGAAAAGCATGGCAATATTTTTATACTGGCACAATGCGGAGCAGGCGGAGACGTTTCACCGCGAATAATGCATTACAGAGATGCACAGCTGCGCAGATTCTGGCTTAAATACGGCGGAGAAAGCATAGAAGACGTCAGAGGAAGGGTTGAAGCGCTGGCACGCCGTGATATAGCGGAACGTGTTGCTGTGGCGTTTGATGAAGTATTGGGCTGGGCAAGAAAGGATATAAAGACTGAAGCAGTAGTAAAGCATACTGTGAAGACTGTACATCTCAGCCGCCGGATGATCACTGATGAGGAGTATGAATTCGCTAAGTCTGAATATGAAAAACTCGAAGCTGAGCCGTACAGATTTGATCAAGGTTCGCCTAAGGCAAACCTGGATTATAATTCAGTATTAAAATCTAAGCGGAATCGTTTCCTGAGAGTGATGAAACGATATGAAATCCAAAAGACACAACCCAAAGTTCCAATGGAAATGCATGCAATACGGATAGGTGACATTGCATTTGCTTCCAACAGGTTTGAAATGTATCAGGATTATCAGCATCGTATCCAGGCACGCAGCCCCTTTATGCAGACCTTTATTGTGCAGCTATGCGGTCAGCCTGGTATGGAAAGCGGTTCTTATCTCTGCACGGAAAGGGCACGCGAAGGCAGGGGATACTCAGCCAGCATGTTCTGCAATGTGGTCTCTTGCGAAGGGGGACAGGAACTTGTGGAAGAAACACTGGCTGCCCTGCGGGAGCTTGCTGACTAAGGTTTAATTAATCTCTTGAGTTTTAACTTGTGCTTGCAGGACTTTAAGGGTCCTGCAAGTACATAATGATTTATGGAACCTGATTAATAATCTTTCATATTAAGGTGTTAAAAAGTGGAATATAAAAAAATACTTAGCATAATAGAAAATTCATATAAAAGAATCCTTGGCAGTAATCTTATCGGAATTTATGTACACGGTTCCATAGCGTTCGGGTGTTTTAACTGGAACAAAAGCGACATAGATTTTATAGTAGTGACCGGAGATGTCCCTTCACAGGAGCAAAAGGAAAATCTTATCCAGGTGTTGCTGGACTTAACTAAGTGTTCTCCTCCTAAGGGACTGGAAATGAGTGTGGTTCTTGAAAAGCACTGCTTGAATTTTGTATATCCTACTCCGTATGAGCTTCATTTCTCTAATATGCATGTCCAGAAATATCTTAATGATTTATCAGGTGCTTGCAAAGCAATGCAGGGAACGGACAAGGATCTGGCTGCCCATTTTACCGTTATTAAAAATACAGGGATAATGCTTTGCGGCAAACCTATCGAAGATGTTTTCGGTGATATTCCTAAAGAGTATTATTTAGACAGCATAAAATATGATGTTAAGGATTCTTTAGAAAACTTAGAAAAGTATCCTGTCGATGTAATTCTCAACTTATGCCGTGTTCTGGCGTATATAAGGCATGATTTAGTAATTTCCAAGGCAGCAGGCGGGTTATGGGGCATAAAAAATTTAAATCCGAAATATACCGGCCTGATTCAAAAGACGCTTGAGAGCTATCATTCTGAAGAGAAGATGGAAATTGACAGTGAGTCGGCAAAGGCATTTTGTCACTATATGCTTGACCAGATATTCAACTGATGCAGTTATTAACGGAAAATATCTTCAAGTGATTTTTCGGGAATGTAATGTTTTTAATTATTTGAAAGGAGATGGCAATAGTGAGCAAATTTCAGGTTGGAATCGGAAAATTGGACATAACGCCTGAAATGGGTTTATTTATGTCCGGAGGATTATATCCGCGTGAATATGATAAAATCAAGGATCCATTATATGCAAAGTCTATTGTTATTGCAACGGAGGACACTAAAATTGCTATTGTTACCTTAGATCTCCTTTATATGTTAAACGAACATGTAAATAAAGTAAGGAAAGTAATATTGGAGGAAACAGGTATTCCCTATGAGAATATTGTCATAAGCACTTCCCATACTCATTCAGGACCATATACACTTTTCTACCGAATGGAACCTTATATAAAGGAATCATACGATGAAATTTTAGCCCGGCATGAAAAATATCTGGATAGGGTTCTTGAAGCTGTAAAACAGTCTGTGCTTCAGGCAAATCAGGATCTGGAACCATGCAGACTGGGAACAGCAAAAGGTAAAGTTGAAGGCATATTGCATAACAGAAGGGCACTCAAAGATGACAACGACTGCTGGAACACCTGGCTGCTTCCTAAGGAAGAGAGGGATAAGTGGCCGGCTGCCGGCCCTGTTGACACAGATTTGTTGATCCTGGCAGCTGCAACAGAGGATAATAAAGTAAAGGCAGTCGTGTACAATTATGCCTTGCATGCCAACAGTAACCGTATCCCCAAAAGCATTTCTGCAGATTATCCTGCATACGCGGCAAAGGAAGTACAAAGCAGTTTGGGTTCACATGTGGAGACCTTTTTTCTTCCCGGAGCATGCGGTAATATCAATGTAAATGCCAGTAGTGAAGTGATTGGAGAAAAGATCGGCAAAGAAATAGTAGAAAAATTAAAAACAATAGATTATAATCTAGAGCCTGTCATATGCACCAAGAATATAGTAATAGATATTCCTTTCAGGGAGTTTACTCATTTCCAGGAAGAAGAAATCTCCCGCAAATGGCCGAGCGGGCTTGAGTATTATAGGAATGAATACCAAAGATTAAAAGATGAAAAGGAAAGATCGGTAAAATGCAGTTTAACTGGTATTCGAATAGATAATAGTGCTTTGATCTTTAATCCGGCAGAGTTTTTTGTTGAGTTCGGATTGGAGATAAAGAACAACTCACCCTTTAAGCATTCTTTAGTTGTAGAGCTGGCAAATGGGTATATAGGGTATGTGCCTACGAAAATATCCTTTGAGCAAGGCGGGTACGAAACTTTTAATGCATCACAGTCAAAGCTGATTCCTGAAGCCGGCGAAATTATTGTGAAGGAATCATTAAATATTCTTCATGATCTTAAGGCCCAATGTTGACAAGTATTTTCTCTCGTTCAAAACATTCCTAGAAATATTAGACAGGCTCATAATTAAGACGTAAGATTAATAAAAAATTAATTAAATTTAACAAAGAAGGTGAAAAAATGAATAAAAGCTTTATGGTCGGATTGGCTAAAGCGGATATAACGCCTGAATAAGGTCAGCTGGTAGCAGGCAGCCTCTATCCCCGTACCTTTGAATCTATAAAGGACCCGTTATTTGTAAAGGCAGTTGTTATAGACACGGATGATAATAAGATAGCCATTGTTACCCTGGATCTCATAAGCTATACCAATGAAGATGCTGCGAAGGCAAGGAAGAGCATAGCAGAGGCAACAGGTATTTTGCCTGAAAATGTTGTAATATGCGCTTCCCATACCCATTCAGGACCATATACTCAGCTGGGCAAAACAGTAAAGTATTATTTGAAAAAAGAAGGGACATATGAAGAGATAACGGACTTACATTATAAATACATGGATAGGGTTCATGAAGCAATAAAACAATCAGTGATTAAAGCAAACCAGGAACTTGAACCCTGCAGACTGGGAATAGCCAAAGGAAAAGTTGAAGGCATATCACATAACAGAAGGGTGCTTAAAGACAATAATGACTGTTGGAACACCTGGCTGCTTCCACAGGAAGAAAGGGATAAATGGCCGGCTGCCGGTCCTATTGACACAGATCTGTATGTATTGGCAGCAGTTACTGAGAATAATAAAGTAAAGGCAGTTATTTATAATTATGCGTTGCACGCTAACAGCAATCGAATTCCCAAAAGTATTTCTGCAGACTATCCTGCATATGTTGCAAAAGAAGTACAAAACAGGCTGGGCTCTAACGTAGAGACGTTATTCCTTCCCGGAGCTTGCGGTAACATTAATGTAACTACCAGCAGTGAAGTGATAGGAGAAAAGATTGGCCAGGAAATAGTAAGAAACATAGAAGCTTTAGATTTTAATATAGAGCCTGTTATATGCGCCAGGAACATAGAAATTGACTTGCCATTCAGAGATTTTTCACATTTCCAGGAAGAAGAAATCTCACGTAAATGGCCTGGCGGCATGGAATTCTATCGAAATCGTTATGAGGAATTAATTAATATGAAGCAAAAAACTTTAAAATGCAGCCTAACGGGAATTCATATAGGTGATATTGCTTTTGCCTTCAATCCCAGTGAGTTTTTTGTTGAGCTGGGATTGGCGATTAAGGAAGGTTCACCCTTTAAGCATACTATTGTAGTTGAACTGACAAATGGCAGGATAGGGTATATGCCGACTAAGATTGCTTATGAGCAAGGCGGTTATGAGACATTTCATGGAACATCCATGTTTATTCCTGAAGCAGGCGAAATAATAGTGAAAGAAACGCTGGATATTCTAAATGATCTTAAAAACGGCTGCGTAAAATAAATAAGGATCCTGTTAATGAAATACTTGCATAAATAAAATATTGAGTATAAACTGATATATGTATGTTAGTATAATAATAATGCTTGCGGCGTAAGCTGCGAGCTAATTTTATGTGAAACTGCAGAGGAAGAATGATTATATGTTTTCACGCAACCGTGATCTGGATATGACCAGCGGACCCTTATTTACCAACATTTTACTGTTTTCCCTGCCTATTATGGCTATGAACTTACTGCAGCTTCTTTTTAATGCCGCAGACATGATCGTGGTCGGTCGTTTCGCAGGCAGCCAGGCTCTGGCAGCAATCGGCGCCACAGGTGCTCTTATTAATCTGCTTGTCAATGTGTTTTTAGGTTTATCAGTAGGTACCAGTGTAGTTGTGGCTCAGAATCATGGGGCCAATAAACCGCTGGAGGTCAGTCGTTCAGTTCACACATCCATTGCCATTAGCATTATTGCCGGCATTTTTGTAATGATAACAGGTCTTATATTCTGTGAACCGTTATTAAAAGTGATGGGTACCCCCCAGGATATTATTCATCTTTCAATTCTGTATATGAAGATATATTTTCTCGGTATACCTGCCGGTATGGTATATAATTTCAGCGCCGCTATACTGCGGGCTATAGGCGACAGCCGCCGCCCTATGTATTATCTGACAATAGCAGGAATAGTAAATGTTGTCCTTAACCTGTTTTTTGTTATTGTGCTTAAAATGAGCGTAGACGGAGTGGCCTGGGCAACTACTATTTCTCAGTATCTTGCCGTGACACTGATTATTATATGTCTTTACAGAAGCTCAGGAGCTATACGTTTTCATCCGAAACAAATGGTTATCAATAGGGAAAAATTAAGAGACATTATAAAAATTGGAGTACCGGCAGGACTTCAGAGCTTGCTTTTCTCAATTTCAAATGTGTTCATACAATCTTCTCTTAATACATTCGGCTCTACCATGGTGGCCGGAAGTTCTGCTTCAGGAAATATAGAGGGCTTTGCCGCAACAGCATCCAATGCATATTATAACGCTGCCATTACATTTACCGGTCAGAATATGGGAGCCAAAAGACCGGATCGGATCGATGAGACTGCAAAGGTTTGCACTATACTGATTTTTTCCACCTGGCTTATATCCGGCAGCGGAATATTGCTGTTCGGCAGGCAGCTGCTGGGGCTTTATACCAAAGATCCGCAAGTTATTGACCTGGGCATGATCAGGCTTAGAATTATGATGGCTACTTATTTTACCTGCTCGATCATGAATGTATACCCTGGTTTATTACGCGGCATGGGCTATTCCATATTACCCATGTTGAATACACTGATCGGCGCCTGCCTGCTTCGTATTGTCTGGCTTGTTACAGTTTTTAAATGGTATCCAACACCACTTGTCTTATTTATGTGTTATCCTGTAACCTGGACAATAGCCGGATTAGCTCAGGTAGCAAGCTTCTTTTATGCCAGGCATCAGGTACGGAAGAATTTCATGGCTGAAGCCGGTACCGATGGAGTGTAGCTGAATAAAAAGAGCCTGCTTTTTACAAAGAACAGGCTTTATGAAATAAGTTCCAGGGATATTCTGCCGGAGGATGGGAATGGAATACCATTTCCTCTTTTTTTGTTGGATGATTCAGCCTGAGCCCATATGACCAAAGAGCTATTTGCTGACCGGGCTGATTTAAAGAGGCTCCATATTTTTGATCGCCATACAGGGGATGGCCAATGGCTGAAAACTGCACCCTTATCTGATGGGAGCGTCCGGTAAGCAGTTGAACACTGACCATGCTGAGAGCAGACCTGCCGCTTTCCAATAATTCGTATTCCAGAACTGCTCTTTTTCCTTCTTTGTTTTTTGCTGAAACCACTTGGGTGGTGTTGGTTGCTCTGTCTTTTAAAAGATAATGCTCGAGTCTGCCCTTTTCAGGTTGGGGAACCCCATGTATGATTGCCAGATAAGTTCTTTTTAACATATTGGCACGAATCTGATCCGAGAGCCTTGATGCTGCCTTGGAAGTTTTGGCGAAAACCATAACACCCCCGACAGGCCTGTCCAATCGGTGCACCAATCCCAGATACACATTGCCCGGCTTATTATACCGGGTTTTAATATCAACTTTCAGGATTGACAAGAGATCCGGATCCCGGGATGAATCTTCTTGTGTCGGCAAGTTTACCGGTTTTTCAACTACCAGCAAATGGTTATCTTCGTATATTACAGGTATCAATTTCCCGGCCTCCTCATTAATATGTTATTAGTATTCTCATGTTACTGCGGACATATATTTTTTTTTACCCAGACAGCGGCAACCGGAAGTACATCCTTGTTTCTTTCAAAAATGGATGGAAACTCCTCAATCCTTAATGGTGACGGACAATCTCCGATTTCTATTGTAATGGAGGGAATGCACAAAGCCTGAATTGCCCAATCCTTGTATCCGCCTCCATCAACTCCTTCACTGCCTTCCAGTGCATAACCTGTGACTTTCTTAACTGCTTCGGCCAGGCTTTTTGACAAGCGGTTGGCCGGTTGTTTCTTTCCGAATTCATAATAGATGACTGAGCCGGAGGAATGATAGCTGATGGTGGCGTTAAAATGACGGCTTAATGTGTAATCTATCAATGCCTTTGTTTCGGATTGATCCCCGGGTGCCTTTCCCTTATATTTTTCAGATGAAGGTTCAGCGGTGCCGGTACAGGATTCCCAGTCTGCATCGAAATTTCTGTTCAAATCCACACCCTTTGCATTTGCCTTCCACCTGGAAGCATATTCTTCTATTGATATATCATCATAGAGCCCTGTGGATAAATTTGATATGTCTGTGGATAAGCCGCCGGCTGAATCGGCTTTTTTTCCGATCATATCCCGTTTATATATGGGATAAAGAGCTTGCGGCAGCTTTCGACTTTGGCTGATTTCCACCCCGTCAGGATTCATCATGGGAATGCAATGAAAGCACACGTTATTAACAGCGTCTTCAATGACATAATCCCTTCCAAAAGCTGAAATATAAGCGTTTCTCCCGGTTAGTACATATTCCATCTGGGATAGAATTAATGTGCTTGTCATATGCTCGCGGCCGTGTATTGCGCCTTGCACCAGTATATGAAAATCGGCATTTAAACTGCCGATTATTCCCACGGGTATATTTTTACTCATTTCGCTTTTTCCCAGGCTGTGGATAACTAATGATTCAGGGTAAGCAGCGGCCAGGGCATTCAGGTCATATATCATTTGCTCATAGCTGTAGGATTCCACCGGTATGACAATATTCTTACTTTTTTTCTGTATGCTCATGGTATATCATTCCTCATAATATTGCATTTTCATCAATTTTTTGCTCAAGCCTTATTAGCTTATTCTTAACCGGTTCTGTCCTTTCCCCTTATATTGCTTTAATCTTCATATACATTATATTATCATAGGTATGACAGAATGATAAATATCTTCGTCCGACATTGATTTCTTTCATTTACAAACCATTTTCCCTATGCTATGATACTATAAGGCGAATATGGGCTTTTTTATTATTTAAACACAATATTCGACTAAATATATCAAGTGTTTTTTTATACAGACATTATTTTTATAAGGAGTTGATTATACATGAGAAAGGTTCACATCAGTGAAACCGTACTAAGAGATGCAAACCAATCTTTGATAGCTACCCGAATGCCCTTCTCTGATTTTGAGGGAATTCTGGAGACTATGGATAAGGCTGGTTATCATTCTTTGGAATGCTGGGGAGGTGCTACATTCGACTCATGTCTCAGATACCTCAGCGAGGATCCATGGGAAAGGCTGCGCAAAATCAGAGATAAGGTAAAAAATACCTCTCTGCAGATGCTGTTAAGGGGTCAGAATATTTTAGGATATAGACATTATCCCGATGATGTAGTCAGAAAGTTTGTTGCTCATGCTGTGGATAATGGTATGGATATTTTTAGAATATTTGATGCCTTGAACGACTTCCGGAATATTAAGGTGGCAGTTGATGAAGCATTAAAGCGCAAGGCTCATGTACAGGGCGCTATCTGCTATACCACAAGCCCGGTTCATACTTTGGAGAGCTACTCCAAATTAGGCAGGGAACTGGAGGAGATGGGTGTTGACTCCATCTGTATTAAGGACATGGCAGGCATTTGCGGTCCTCAGGAAGCTTATGACATAGTAAAAGCACTTAAAGAAACTGTAAAAGTACCGATTTATTTCCATACACATGGCACTACCGGACTTGGTCCCATTACTTATTTCAAAGCCATTGAAGCAGGCTGCGACGGTATTGACTGTGCCATTTCTTCATTCTCCAACGGAACATCCCAGCCGCCGACAGAAACAATGAATTTTGCACTCAAGCAGGCAGGCTATGATACCGGATTGGATGAAAGCATTACTAAAGAAATTAATGATTATTTCAAACCTATCAAGGAGAAATATATTGAATCAGGTCAGCTGAACCCCTTTGTAATGGGAGTGGAAACCGATGCTCTCGTATACCAGGTACCCGGCGGTATGCTTTCCAATCTCATTGCCCAGTTAAAGGCTCAAAATGCTTTGGACAGACTGGATGAGGTTCTGGAAGAAATACCTAATGTGAGAAAAGATCTCGGCTATCCTCCTCTGGTAACACCTATGAGTCAGATGGTAGGAGTGCAGGCAGTATTAAATGTTCTTCTTGGCCGTTATAATAATGTTGCCAAAGAAGTAAAAGCTTATTTTAAAGGCGAATATGGTAAGGCTCCCGGTGAAATTAACCAGGAATTGATGGCACAGGTATTGGGTGATGAAGAACCAATTACCGGAAGATTTGCCGATACCCTGGAACCAATGTTTGAAAAAACCAAAGAAGAACTAAAAGGTGTGGCAAGATCCGATGAAGATGTACTTTCCTATATCGCCTTCCCGCAAATTGCAGAAAAATTCTTCAAGGAACGTGAAGAACGGGAAAATGTAACGGTCAATTATTCAATAGTGAAAAAGTAAAGGGTGGTATATATGTCTTTTGCAGATAGTTTATTGGTTTCCATATTTTCTATAGCCCTGGTGTTTTTTGTTCTGGTTGCCTTATTTGTTTTGATTGTTGTGTTTTCCAAAGCATTCGGGATGAAAAAGGCAAGCTCAACCCAAGGTTCAATACAGGAAGCCGTGGAAACGGCAGCACAACCAGTTGATTCGGCTCAGAGCCCTGCAGTACAGGAAATTTCTGCCGGGAAATTACAATTGAAAAAGGTTGATGAAAAGACCGCAGCCATGATCATGGCTATCGTCAGTCATGAATCGGGTATACCTCTGTCTGAGCTGCGTTTCAGGTCAATTAAGTTAATTGAGGAAAATAATTAAATTATTGGAAGTGGAGGTTAACCCTATGAAATATATTGTTACCATAAATGATAAAAGTTATGAAGTAGAAGTTGAAAAAGGCCAGGCCAGCATTATCAGTGTAGAAGATGCTGCAGCCCAACCGGCAGTACAGGCCGCTCCACAGCAGACCGTTCCGGCACCTGCCCCACAGCCTGCACCTGCTCCGCAGCCTGCACCGGCAGCAGCACCTGCACCGGCTCAACAACCCGCGCCTGCATCTGCAGCTGTAAATGGTGAAATCGTTAAAGCACCTATGCCGGGCACTATATTGGATATTAAGGTAAGCAGCGGGCAAACTGTCAAACGCGGTGATATTCTGTTTATTCTGGAAGCCATGAAAATGGAGAACGAGATTATGGCTCCTGTTGACGGAATTGTGCAGGTTGTCGCTGCAAAGGGCGCTTCGGTTAATACCGGTGACGTCCTGGCCAGTATTCAATAATTGGAGGGACGATGAATGTTTATAGACGCTTTAGAAACCATTTGGCTGGATTCAGGCTTTTCTTCAATGACCTGGCAGCATCTTGTAATGATCGGAATAGCTTGTATCCTGATTTATCTTGCTATAGTCAAGAAATTTGAACCTTTACTGTTATTAACCATAGCGTTTGGCGTTCTCTTGGCAAATCTGCCCCTGGCAAATCTGATGAAGGAAGAGGCAGGCTCAGAGACAGGAGGGTTGCTTTATTATTTATACTTGGGTGTTAAAAAAGGCATTTACCCGTCACTGATTTTTATGGGTGTTGGTGCCATGACGGACTTTGGCCCCCTGATTTCCAGACCCTCAAGCCTGCTTTTGGGAGCTGCTGCACAGTTTGGAATTTTCATGGCATTTATCATAGCAAATTTGCTGGGATTCACGCCTCAGGAAGCATCATCCATTGGTATTATAGGTGGTGCAGACGGCCCGACAGCAATTTATACAACGGCAAGATTGGCGCCACATCTTCTTTCTGCTATAGCTATTGCAGCATATTCATACATGGCTCTTATTCCTATAATCCAGCCGCCGCTGATGAGGCTGCTGACTACAGAAAAAGAAAGAAAAGTAAAAATGGAGCAGCTAAGAGAAGTTTCCAAGCTTGAAAAGATCTGCTTCCCCATTGTGGTAACTGTCTTTTGTGTTCTGTTGCTTCCCTCAGTTGCACCATTAATTGGTATGCTCATGCTGGGGAACCTGTTCAGAGAATCAGGTGTGGTTGACAGACTTTCGGATACGGCACAAAATGCCCTGATGAATATCGTTACCATCTTCCTTGGGGTAACTGTTGGTGCAACTGCCAGTGCTGAGAAATTCTTAAGACTTGAAACACTTGCAATCATTGCTTTAGGTCTTGTAGCTTTTGCCTTCAGTACTGTAGGCGGCTTGCTGATTGGTAAGCTTATGTACAAGCTTTCAGGCGGCAAAATCAACCCTCTTATCGGTTCTGCCGGTGTTTCTGCAGTGCCCATGGCAGCCAGAGTATCCCAGGTTGAGGGTCAGAAAGCTAATCCTTCCAACTTCCTGCTCATGCATGCAATGGGCCCCAATGTCGCAGGGGTTATCGGCTCAGCTGTTGCAGCAGGTATATTGATGGCATTGTTTGGTTAATAAAATTGACTCCTATAATATAAGCCGGCAGTTTAAATAACTGCCGGCTTTTTTGATAAAAATTAGTAATATAAATATAAGTATTAAAATCGACCAAATAAGATTCTGATATCAATCAAAACATTTGAGGTTGGTAAATTTTAGTGCTAAAATAATTTTATATAGATTAGTTTAATACTTTATTTTTTAATTATGGATAACATTAATAAAAGAATAAAATTAATTATTTTATGCATAGGCTGTTTATTATTTTAAATCAAATAATATAGAAAGCTGGTGTAATTATTGGCGAGACTTCCATGGCATGAACAGAGCATAGAGGAGGTAAGTGCAAATTTAGGCACTG
>ERZ773359.3750-NODE-3750-length-16920-cov-18.098666_pt1 | contig 16920 bp, 18 predicted proteins | sample MGYA00374955_ERZ773359 | MGnify/ENA primary metagenome ERZ773359 (study PRJEB29098, sample SAMN04486028) | biogas fermenter metagenome | study: EMG produced TPA metagenomics assembly of the Biogas fermentation microbial communities from Germany - Plant 4 DNA1... | reverse complement strand
GGTAGTATCAGCCATGTCATCAGCCCAAAACCCACATGGAGGTCAAGAAGCTACAATTAAGGCCCTATATACATCATTGATGCATTGGGGAGCAATAATAGTAGCACCAGGATACACTGATCCATCCATATTTGCGGCAGGTGGAAACCCTTATGGTACATCTGTTACCCAAGGTCAAGATGGTAGAATGGTAGAAGATGTAAAGGATGCAGTAAAACATCAAGCTAAGAGGACAGTAGAAGTAGCTAGATGGATCAAAATGGGTAGAGGAGACTAGGTGTATTACACCTAGTTTTTTTACATTAAAGCTATATAATTATAATATGGTTAACTGAGTATAAGGAGGCAAACTAATGGAAGCATCTTTAGTAGCTAAGCAAGTAGCAGTACTTGCAGTATTGATGGCAGTAGGATACATAGGAACTAAGAAGAAGGTTATTAACGAAAGTATATCTAAGGGTATGACAAGTATATTAACAAACATAGCCCTCCCAGCATTAATGCTTTCCTCATTTAATATGACTTACTCAAATGAAGCATTAAAAGGCATACTAATAATATTTATATATTCCATAGGAGCCCATATCATAAATGCTTTAGTAGTAAAACTCCTATATATTAAGTACTCAAGGGGAAAAAATGTAGTCCTCAGATTTGGTACAATATTTTCCAACACTGGATTTATGGGGCTACCGTTAATATATGAATTATTCGGTCAAGAAGCAGCCCTATATGGGTCCGTATTTATGATACCTTATCATACTATTTTATGGACCTATGGGGAAAGTATTTTGGTTAAGGATAAGGAAGATCCACCTATAAAGAAAATATTAAAGAATCCTGCCATAATAGCAATAATAATTGGAACTATAATATTTGCATTAAGGGTTCAATTACCTTATGTAGCATCAAAATCCTTGTCCATGTTATCCTCCATGACTTCCCCCTTATCAATGCTAATACTAGGTGAAAAAATAGCAAAAATAAAGTTTAAGGAAGTAATAGGGGACAAGGATATATATTATGGTTGTTTTATAAAACTAATTGTAATTCCAATAATATCTTTAGTAATCCTCAAAATAATAAAAGCACCAGAATTACTTAAAAATATAGTTGTATTTATGCAGTCTTTACCTGCAGCCATCCTTCTGGTTGTCCTTACTCAAAAGCATGAAGGTGAAGTAGAATTAGCTTCAAAATTTGCAGTGGTTTCCCATATAGTATCCATATTTACCATACCATTAATATCATTACTTTTTTAAGATGAATAATTTAGTTTTCCATAGGCAGGTCAAAATATTAAGTTAAGGGTGGTTTAATTGAAATTAAAATATCAAATCTTCTTGAGTCAGGGTTTATTAGTATTTCTTTCTATGCTGATAATAGTCTTAAATATAGGGACCCTATCTTCCATGGAAAACGATGCAAACTTTATTAATCTTTCTGGAAAACTTAGGGCTTTAAGCTACAAGATGGCTTACTTATCAACTATTATCACTGGGCAGGATGAAGGAGTATTTAATGAAAGAAATGAATTAATACAAAGTATTGAAAGCTTTGATAGAATTATAGAAGGTCTAATCCATGGGAGTTCAGACTTAGGAACAATAAAACTAGTTTATCAACCAACCTTGGAAAAGATTCAATCCATTAAGAGTATATGGACAGAAAAATACAAAACTGCATATTTGGCTGTCTATTCTAGTGGAAGGGCTGAACCAGCTACTATTATATCCCAAGACATATTAGACTATGTTAAATCAATTGATAGTATGGTAACTACTTATTCTAAATACTCTATGGATAAGGTAGTAAAAGCTATTTATATGAATGGAATACTCATATTAGCTATTGTACTTATCTCATCCTATTCTTTCCTTACAGCAGAAAGTAAAATTAAGAAACCAGTATATGCCCTCCTAGAAGAGCTAAAGGAAATGGATTTAATTGATAAAGATTTTGCCAAAGAGATAAATCTATCTAAAAAAAATGAACTAACTGCCATGTCATCCTATATAGACGAACTATTATACGATGGTTTAACAAAGGTATACAATAGGAGATCAGGCCTTCCAAAGCTTAGTAGAATGATAAATAGCGATGATGAGGCAAAGATTTATAGCTTATGTTATATTGATATTAATGGATTAAAGCAAGTTAATGACCAGTTGGGACACAAATATGGAGATGATTTGATTAAAACAGTAGTAGACGTTGTAAAGAAACAAATTCGAGGAGATGATTTTGTAATCCGCCTTGGTGGAGATGAATTTTTAATAGTACTTCAGAATGTTGATGTGAAAGTAGCGGAAAATATATGGAAGAGAATTTCAAAAGCATATGAAGCAATCAACAAGTCTTTAGAAAAACCATATATTATTAGCGTAAGCCATGGTGTCGTTGGTTGTAGCAATAAAGATGAATGTAGTGTAGATACATTAATTAAAATCGCTGATGAAAAGATGTATGAAGAGAAAAGAAAAATCAAGGAAGATGTAGAATTTAGTGTTGTGAGGAAAGGTGGCATATAGTTGTCCTGTCATAATAAATTCAAAAAAGGGTTGAAATTTTCAGTCTTTTTTTATTTGTATACTATTATTCTAGTCAATGGTTAGATAATTGGAATTATTTGAAAATATAGTATAATAGAAGAAAAGTACAGATAAATCAGAGGTGGAGTATGAAGATAATAGAATATAATAAATTAGTAAGAGACAAGATTCCAGAAATAATAGAAAAAGATGGCAAGAAGGTTGTATTTGAAAGAGTAGGAGGAGGGCAATTATTAAAGCTGTTAAATAATAAGTTAGAAGAAGAGTTGGTAGAATATAAGGCCAGTGGCAGTGTTGAGGAACTAGCAGATTTAGTTGAAGTAGTATATGGAATATTGGAACATTTAGGAGTATCAATAGAAGATTTTGAAGCCATTAGGAAAGATAAAAGTGATAAAAGAGGGGCATTTAAAGAGGGATTAGTATTAAAAAAGGTAATAGAAGATTAAAGATTTATGAGGGATGGAATTTGTTCTTCTCATAAGTATTACTGTGGGTGATATAAATGGGCAAAGAGATAATTACAACTGGAAATTTACATAGTGGTGCAGAAGATTTATTTATTGAATTATTCTGTGATGTGTTTGGGCCAGAAAACAGTCAATATATTTATGTTCAATATCCTTTTACTGATATATATGGAAATTCAAGATTTATAGACTTTGCTTTAGAAGCGGAAGATGAAAAGATAGCAATAGAAATTGATGGGGAAACCTACCATAATCCAGCTAAAATATCTAAGAATAAATATTACGATGATTTATTAAAACAAAACAGTATGGTTTATTATAATTGGAAGATATATAGATGGGCCTACTCCCAATTAAAAAATCAACCTGAAAAAGTAAAAGATGAAATATTGACCTTTATAGGTGACTTTCCCAAATTTAAAATGATTGAAGACTATTTACCAAAACAAAGAGGAAAAGTCATAGAATTAAAGGAACATCAAAAATCAGCCTTAGGCAATTTAAAAGAGATGAGAGAAAATGGAGATAGTATAGCCTTGTTGTACCATGCAACAGGGGAACGTGTCATAATAGTGATGGGTGCAGTTTGTGTTATGAAACCAAGGGTTTCAGGAACTTTATACAAATATATTTCGTGCATTGCTTAGAGTAATTAGAATCTAATTGTTGTAAGCAGTGTATGAGAAGTAAGGATTTTGGTATTTTAATAATTTACAATTATTTAGTATAATTATATTTAAGATGGTAATCAGTTGCGTATATGTAGATTTATGCGACAAAGGTTAAATAAATTGACAATGAAGTTTTATATTTGGAAGGAGCGATTAAAATGGATAATAAAATTACAGTAAAAAGTAATTTGTATGATATTCCTGCTATATTTAGTTATCCCAAGGTAGGTAAAAATTTTCCTACAGTTATTTTATGTCATGGAACAGGATCTAGTAAAAATGAAGTTGGAAATCTATTTGTGAGATTAGCAGAATTTCTTAGAGAAAGAGGAATTGCATCCATACGATTTGATTTTGCAGGTTGTGGAGAAAGTCGTGCAAAGAAACAGGATTTAACTTTTTACGGGGAAGTTGATGATCTTGAAAAGATTTATGCTTATATTCGTAATAACGAAAAAGTTGATCCATGTAGAATAGCTATCTTAGGATTTAGTCAAGGTGCTCGGGTAATGGCAGAGTTTTTAGGAAAATATCCAGAAAAAATAAATGCTGCTATTAGTTGGTCAGGAGCATGTCATAATGGAGAAGGCGTCTTTGCTGGATGGTTTCAAGAATATTATGAAGAAGCAGTAAAAAATGGATATACAAAAATACCTATGCCATGGCGTGATGATTTAATATTGTCTAAGCAATGGTTTGATGATATTAGAAACTCTTCTCCAATGGAAAGCCTATCTAAATATAATGGAGCAATATTAGCCGTATCTGGCACGGAGGATGCCTTAGTTCCATATACCCATGCTAAAGAAATTGTGGGTATATGTAAGGGGAAAGTTTGTGAGTCTAAAATTATTGAAGATGCTGATCATACTTTTAATGTTCTTGAGAAAGATCAATCAATTGCAGATAGGGTTGTGAAAGATACAGCAGATTGGATTACTATTAATATTTAAGATGTAAAGTTCTTTATTACGGTATTATCAGAGTTATTCTAGATAATTTTTGTGGCGATACCAGCGATTTAAACTATGTGAAAATTGCCTTGGACTTTTATGATAGATTAAATAAATTAAGTGATGGCGAATTAGAAATAGCAGACTTTAGTCGTGAAGAAATTAAATCAGGCATTGATGATGTCTTGAAACTATATAATATAAGTTTAAATATATTTATGGAATAGAAAAATTATCAGGTATAGATGTTCTTGTAAATATTTATAATAATTAGGAGAGAGTATCAATGAAAGAAAATAAATATGATGATAAAATATTTTATGAAAAATATAGCCAAATGAATCGATCAAAAGAAGGACTATCTGGTGCGGGAGAATGGGAAACATTAAAAGGAATGTTACCAGATTTTAAAGGAAAGAGAATGCTGGATTTAGGATGTGGCTATGGGTGGCATTCGATTTATGCCATGGAAAATGGTGCATCCTCTGTGGTAGGAATTGATATATCCCAAAATATGCTAAAAGTAGCAAAAGAAAAAACACATTTTTCAGAGGTTGAATATATATGTGGTGCAATAGAAGATATGGATTTCAAGGAAGAAAGCTTTGATATAGTCCTAAGCTCATTAGCATTTCACTATATAAAAGACTATAAAGAATTAATTGAGAAGATAAATAAAGTACTAAAACCAAATGGTATACTTATTTTTACAGTTGAACATCCTGTATTTACAGCTTATGGTACGCAGGACTGGTACTATGATAATAATAAAGAAATCCTACATTTCCCAGTAGATAATTATTACTATGAAGGAAAAAGAATAGCAAACTTTTTAGGTGAAGATGTTGTAAAATATCACAGAACAATAACAACATATCTAAACACTTTACTTATAAATAATTTTAATATAAACCAAATTATAGAACCTCAGCCATCAGAAGAAATGCTGGATATTCTAGGAATGAAAGATGAAATGAGGCGACCTATGATGCTTATTATATCAGCAATAAAATGCTGATTGATGAGCATAATTTATATTTAACGTCATAGCCGTATATTAATGCGTAATAACAACTTGAAATTATGGAGGTAAAATATGAAAAAGTATTTTATTATGATACTTACAATATGTATGATTTTAATGTTAACTGCTTGTGGGAATTCCAAGAGTGAAGTAGTAGGAGAATATGATATAAGTAAGCTTGGTGGTGATTTTTTAAAAAGTGGTAACGAAGCTTATGCCATAGGGACTAATAAGGACGGAATGCCAATTTTTAAAGATACTGACAAAGCTTTTAACCAAGCCATTATTGATTATACAGAAGGATTTACAGCTATTGAAGAAGAGTATGATTTAAAACCAATCAGTAAGAAAAATTGGGAAGAATACAAAACTTATGGATGGCAATTAAATACTGATAATGAGGATGTACGAAAGCAGGGAAGTCAAATAACACAATTTTTTGATATATACGAGAACAGTTTTAAATAATGAACATTATTTATCATATACGACAATATTTGTTAACAAAAAGTCGAGTTTAATACTGAATCCTTTGCTATAATCGATTTATGAAAGGAGTGAAACGATGTTAAAAGAACTAAATCAAGTCATCAACTATATTGAAAAAAACTTAACTGCAGGTATCACACTTGAAGAAATATCCGAATACGCTGGTGTTTCAGATTATCATTTTCGGAAAATCTTTTATTATTTATCTGGATTAACATTGAGTGAATATATTAAAAACAGAAAACTATCAGAAGCAAATAAGGATTTGTTAAATAACGAAAGAGTAACCGATGTGGCATTCAAATATGGTTATGAATCAATGGATGGCTTTACTCGAGCATTTAAATCTTGGAGTGGATTTTTACCATCGGAAGTTGCGAAAACAGGTGTCAGCAAATCGTTTCCCAAACTTTCATTTTATATCGATGTTAAAGGAGGAGAAAGTATGGATTATAAAATTGTAGAAATGCCTTCATTTAAATTTGCTGGTGTAAGCAAAAGAGTGCCAATGCAATTTGAAGGAGTAAATAATGCCATTAAAGAATTGGCCAATAGTATTACACAAGAGCAAAGAGAAGCAATGTATACCATTCAAAATATTGAACCTTATGAAGTTGTCAATGTTTCTTATGAACATGAGCATAATTTTATGAAAGACGAAGGAGAACTTACTCATTTAATTGGGGTTTTAACCACAGAAGAAAATGCAAGTGAACTTTTAGATGTGATTGAAGTTCCAGCATGCACTTGGGTAGTTTTCCCAAATGAAGGTCCTTTCCCAGAAACATTGCAACAGACTTATGCAAAAACATATTCAGAATGGCTACCTGTTTCTAATTATGAAGTGGTTCAACTTCCTGGATTTTCATTTACCAAGATGGATGAAGAAAAGGAGAATTATGCCTACAGTGAAATTTGGATGCCTGTACGTAAGAAAAGATAGCATTACTATGGTTTGCCCAAGATTGTAGATGTGCTTGCCCCTATACCAATGATAGATATTAAAAGAGTAATTAAGGATTTTTTTGTCATGTAGAGCCCTAATATTATATCTCTTTGATCTCTAATGAATAATGAAGGAGTCAGGCTTGAATAACTCCCTTGTCGTATTACTTAAGATACATTCTTCATAAAGTACGTCACATCAGTAATAAAATTAAAAATTAAAAATTATAGAATCAAATCTTAGCGGTTCAGATGTAAAAGTCTGGGCCGCTATTTTTATTTAATAGGAAAGTTCTACTTTTTCTATTAAATAAAAAGAGGCAGCCATGAAAAATCAGGGCATGCCAAAGAAGTCTAATAGAATATTATGGATCTATGTCAATAAAGTAGACACATTTTCTCGAATAAATTTTATGCAACTCTCTTAGATTTATTTTCCCATTCTTGGGGAGTCATATAGCCTAAGGAGCTATGTATTCTTTCTCTGTTATACCATGATTCAATATACTCAAATATCGCAAGCCTGGCAATATCAAAATCGAAATACTTAACTAGATTAACTTCTTCTTTCTTCAACACCGAGTGAAAGGATTCTATACAAGCATTATCATAGGGATTCCCTTTACCACTAAAGGAGTGAATTAGTTTGTGCTCTTTAACATATTTTTCAAATTCATAACTTGTATATTGACTTCCTAGATCACTATGAATAATTAGACCTTCAGCAGGTTTCTGAAGCTTATAGGCATTATCTAAAGCCTTTATAGCCAATGTAGTGTTTATATTTTTAGACATAGAGTATCCAACTATCTTCCTACTGTTAAGATCCATAACAGAAGCTAGATAGCACCAGCCGTCTTTAATTGTATGAGTATAGGTTATATCAGTGACCCATTTCTGATTGATAGAGGTGGTAGTAAAATCTCTATTAATAACATTTGCTCTACTTTCAACTTTGTGTTTAGATGGATATGGTCTAAATTTCTTACATACTACTGATTTTATGCCTAATTTATTCATAAGTCTCTGAGTTCTTTTAAGACTTATAACTATATTTTCTGCTTTTAGTTTTTCATATATCTTAGGAGCACCATATCGACCTTTGCTAGCTTTATATATATTTAGAATCAAGCTTTCTAGGAATTTATTTTCAATGCTTCTTTTACTTTCCTTTTTATTAAGATGCTTATAATAGGAGCTTCTAGGTACTTTCAGAACTTTACACATTAGTTTTATATCATGTATATCTTTATTATCAGTAATGAACTTATATATTGAGCTTACTTCTTTGCAAATATGGCCATGGCTTTTTTTAATATCTCATTTTCCTCTTCTATTCTAGCCATCTTTTTAAGCATGGCTTGATAATCAGCTTGAGTAATTGTTTTATTATTGTCTATAGCTACGGGTTTAGCTTTCTTTACCCATGTTAATATTGTAGATTTAGGTAGGCCATATTCACTATTAAGCTCAGCAAGTGTTTTACCGGAATTATAAAGTTCTACAATGGTATTTTTATATTCTTCTGTATACCTTTTTGACATTCTAGACACTTCCTTCCTTTTCTATATTTTATAGTATTCGGAAAATCGTGTCTACAATATTATACTAACACCAAATTGTATTGCGCATTTATTGAGGGAATATTTGATAAATCATTGTTTCACTTTTATGAGTTTTATAAAACTAGATTTGTTCCAGTAGCTAGAAAGGGACATCCTTTAGATGGCTTAGAAGCAACTATATCTGAGATCCATGAATACCCCTTAATTTTAAGAGAAGAAGGATCTGGAACAAGGGAAATATATCAAAACTATTTATATCAAAATAACGACTCTATGCTTTCGGTTTCAAAAATTTATGAGATTAGCAGTTTTGGAATAATAAAAAAAGTTTTAAGTAATTCAAATGCTATTTCGTTTATGTATGAAGAAGTAGCAAGACAGGAAGTTGAAAGAGGAGAATTATGCTATCTTACAATACATAATTATTTGATCGAGCGACCATTATATTTTATTTATCCTAGCAATAGTCTGATGAAAGAAAGAAATGAGTTGTTTTATCAAAAATTAATGCAAAGATAAAAATAATAGTATTAGAAACCTTTGATTAAGAATAAATTCCACAATATTTCCAGGTCTGACAATATAAGCACCTATTGGTGTCATTTTTGGGAAATTGGTTATTTGACCTGGGTAGATAAGATCAGGATTAATAATTTCACGATTCAAAAGGAGTATTTGTGTATAAGTCAGTAAATTAAATTTTTCTGCAATATTGCTGAAGGTATCATCTAGTTTTAGGGTATATATATTAACATAAAATAAGTTGAGTTTGGTGGAAGGTACGTCAATCGGGACATTGACATTGACAAGCCAGATAAGTTAGAATAAAATAAAGGTAAAACATGAAGAAAACTGTCAAATTCAAGTTTTTGAGCTATTAGTATTTTCATTCTAAATAAGAAGGGAGTGTTAAAACTTTTTATAAAAATAAGAAAACTTTTCTAAGGCTACTTAATCTATGGGGAGGGATTAAAGATGAAAAGCATTAAGACGAAGCTAATTGTTTATTTTTCTATTCTAATCCTAGTGATAGCTGCAACACTTGGCATTATTGTCATGCAAACTGTTAAGAGAACTATTGTTTCTGATGCAGAAGGAACATTAGAGTTGTTAGCTGAAGAGGGCAGAAAATTAGTAGAAAGTCGTGTTGAAATTCAAGTAAGAATGGCGGAAATGGTAGCGGCACGAGAAGATATTGCTAATATGGATTGGGAAATCCAACAGCCAATATTAATTAGAGAAGTAGAAAAGTCAGAGTTTCTATCTATGGCGATTGTTTATCCCGATGGTACTACCTATGATTATAGTGGAATTATTATCAATTTAGGGGATAGGGACTATGTAAAAAAGGCATTTAATGGTGAAGTAGGCATATCAGATATTAGTGTTGCTAGGGGAACGGAAGAACTTTCTATGATGTATGCTGTACCTATAAAAAAAGAAAGTGAAATTGTAGGGGTATTAGTGGCTAGAGCCGGTGCAGACTTCTTAAGTACTGTTACCGATGATATGGGTTATGGAAGCGTTGGTTATGCCTATTTGATAAATGGTAGTGGCAAAACCATAGCCCATCCTGATAGAGAAAGGGTCTTTGAACAATTTAATCCAATAGAAGCAGCGGCGGTTGAAGAAGAATACAGGCCTCTTGCACAGCAATTTGAAAAAATATTAGAGGAGCAGAGGGGAGTAAGTACATATATTTTTGGAGGAAGAAATATTTATTGCGCTTATGCACCTATTGAAAATACTGATTGGATTCTTACAATTACTGCTGATGAAGGAGAGATATTATACTCTTTACCAATTCTACAGAAAAACATTATTTTACCTACCTTAATATTATTAGTGTTAGGCATTGTAATTGCCTATATTATAGGTAGCTCCACGACTAAGCCTATTATTTCTATAGCTAAATTTGCAGAAAAAATTGCAGACCTAAATGTTAAAGAGGATGTACCTAAGAAATTGTTACATAGAAAAGATGAAATAGGTTCTTTAGCAAAGACATTTCAATTTGTTAATGACAATCTACGGGAGTTTATCATAAAGATTTTAGGTACATCTCAGCAGGTAGCCTCCTCTTCCGAGGAATTAACTGCCATCATTAATCAGTCTGCTACTTCCGCCGATGAAGTAGCAAGAACTATTGAAGAAATAGCCAAGAGTGCCAATGAACAAGCAAAGGATACTGAAAACGGAGTATTAAAAACTGATGAGCTAAATAAAATTATAGAAGAAGACTTAAAGGACATGGAAGAAATTAATACTGTTATGGAAAGATTAATTATACTAAAGGATGACGGGGTAGAAAATATAAAATCTTTAATAGATAAAACAAAGCAAAGCGATGAAGCAATAAAAACTATTTACACCAGCACTGTAGAAACCAATGAAAGTGCAGAAAAAATTAGTGAGGCAAGCAAACTTATAGAAAATATAGCGGATCAAACTAATTTATTAGCTCTTAACGCAGCTATTGAGGCAGCAAGGGCAGGTGATGCTGGGAGAGGTTTTGCAATAGTGGCTGAAGAAATTCGCAAACTGGCTGAGCAATCCACAAACTCAGTACATGAGATAAATGCAATGCTCCAAAGGCTACAAGAAAAATCCCAAAATGCTGTTGATATTATGCAGGGAATACTAACTATTATAAAAGAACAGGTAGAAAGTGTTCAGGTGACAGAAAGTAAGTTCCACAGTATTTCAGGGGAAGTTGAATATGTTAAGACTATCGTTAATAGATCAATGGCTTCTGCGAAAAAAATGGACAAACAAAAAACTGAGTTATCAGATATTATGCAGAGTTTAGCTGCAATTGCTGAAGAAAACGCAGCAAGTTCAGAGGAAGCAGCGGCATCAGTAGAAGAGCAGACTGCATCAATGGAAGAAATTCACAATGCTAGCATTACTCTAGCACGATTAGCTGAGGAATTACAGGAGGGTATCACTAAGTTTAAATATTAAGCTTATATTTGAAAAGAAGAATTATATGAAAAAAGATTTGGAAGAGTGCCGATTAGGAGAAACTACGCTGAATTTTCCGAATATGTAAAAAACTGGGCACTTTAGGAAAAAGAATGATTCCATTCTGACAAGAAATAATACTAAGAAAACTTTCAAAGATGTATAAATCTATTTTATAATTGCCAAAACAATAGGTTGATATTTATTAAATCCTATTATTTTGGCAATTATCTTTATAAACAGGGCATTGTGAAGTATACAAGCTGAGCATACAAGGGTACAGGTACTTGTTGATAAAGGGGAATACTATGACTTTTCCGAGGTGTAAACATATACAAAGGATGGTGGCGTAATAAGCCACCTGTTTTATTAGGTGTTGAAATTGAACTTAGTATCTAATCCTAATAATGAAACTTCAGTCTCTTTGTCAAAAACATGTATTTTTTCTGGTTTAAAAGTAATTGTGAGTTTTTCATCTTCTGAGGTGACATCCTCAGATTTAAACCTAGCTGTAAATTTATGTCCATTATAATCGATATATACATAGATTTCTGCTCCCATGTGTTCGTAAACTTCAACATTTGTATCCAATACATTCCTATTGGAGCTAGTTTCTAGGGGAATAGTAGCTGTAGACATTTTTTTGTTAACCTTCAATACATCTTCTGGGCGTATTCCTATGACTACAGTTCTGCCTATGTAGTCATCAAGATTATTACCTTGAACCCTTTCCTCTAATAGAGTAAACCTAGTTTCATCAATTAAGGCATAATATCCATCTTCATCTTTTCCTAACATGGCATCAACAAAATTCATCTGCGGAGAACCAATAAATCCTGCAACAAACATGTTACATGGGTTTTCATAGAGTTCCTGTGGTTTACCAACTTGATGAATAATACCATTGTTACCGGCAAGTGTTTTTGGAGAAATATTGGCAAATAATTTTCCCTAACTTTTCTAGTAAATATTTGCCAGCTCCTCTACCATTAGAACAATGACTCTCTATGCTCTAATCTATAACTCTTACCACTCATATTAAAAAGTTCACATCTATGTGTAATTCTATCTAGGACTGCTGTAGTTAAAGCAGGATCCCCTAATAGTTCTGTCCAATCCTCTAAGCCCTTATTAGAAGTGATTATTATTGAAGCTTGTTCATGAAGGGATGATATTAACTGAAAGAAAAGATTTGCTTCTTCTCTTGTTATTGGAAGGTATCCAAGTTCATCTATTATGACAAGGCTTGAGGATAATATTCTATTCATTTTACCTTTGCTTTTTCTTGATATTTCTTGAGTTTTTAGCGTATGCATAAGACTATCCATTGTTACAAAACTTACCTTGTAGCCCATTTCTATTGCTCTATATCCCAATGAAATGCTAATGTGGGTCTTTCCTAGTCCTGGTGGGCCTAAGAGTATTAGATTGTACATTCTGTCAATCCAATCCATTTCTAACAATCTATTGATTTGTTTTTTAGTTATGGACTTTTGAAAGTTAAAATCAAAGTCTTCTATTTTCTTAATTACAGGAAAACCTGCAAATTTAAGCCTTCTTTCTTGTGCCTTCTTATCTTTTAAATATATTTCACTTTCCAGAATTGATAACAAGACATCCTGATATGAACTATCATTTATACTGGCTTCTTCAATTATTTTATCTACACTAGCATCTAGGTATTCTAGTTTAAGTTCTTTTGCTAATTCCTTAATCCTATCTAATTTTTCCACTTGCCCTTACCCCTTTCAAAAGAATCTATATATTCGGTAATATCTCTTGTTTGGGGTTTTAGACCTTGATATTTCAAGGGAACATTTAAGTTGGCAGGTTTATATATCTTTTCATTGCTTATTTCTAGTTTCCTTCCGCTTATATAGACTAGTGCATCTTTAAAGATTACAGCACTATATAGTTGGCGTTTTACACAGTATTCTATGGCTTCCTCTATTATTGGTTCTTCATACTTTTTAATTTTTTTTAATATTATTCCATATTGATCTCTGACATATCTAGGTTTTATTTTTCTAATGCTATCTATTAGTTCTCTTGATAGTTCTGTATCTCCAAGTTCTAAAAGAACTTTTTGATAAATTTCATCTATGCTTTTATCCTTAATTCTTTCTTGATGTTTCAACTGTATTAATTTTCCTTTTCTATCACTTATGGAATGGGAAGCTATTATTTCACTTGTTTTTATATTTACTATATCCATCTTTCCTTTTGATATCTTTAATTTAACCTCTAATCCAGGTTCATATGTCCCCTTAGGTACTTGGTATCTATTTTGTTTATATATTACTGTATTGTCTTTTCTAACTATATAGGTTAAAATATTAGTATCAGTTTTAATGTTAAACAGATTGGGTATTGGCTTTAAGTGCTCCTTTTCCAGGGTGAACACTTCTGCTGGTACCTTTTTTGTTATCTCATGAATCTTTTTATTTCCAGTTCTTTCTAACCATTTTAAGGAATCTTCATTGAAAGAATTAATATCTTCAAATATTCGATGTTTGGCAAAGTTATATTTAGCAAATTTAACTACAGCTTCTATTTTCCCCTTACTTTCTGGGTCAAAGGCCCTACATAATCGTACCTTAAATCTTGCACTATCTAGATAGTTCTGAAATCCTTCTGTATATATTATATCTCCTCCATTTTCTGATACTGCAAGAATTCTATCCTGATCGTATACTATTTCCTCAGGGATGCCCCCTAAATATTCAAAGGACTTATTATGAACATCTATGAAGGTTAATGTTGTGAATGGTTTGTCCTGCCACCATAGAAATTTATATCTTGAATGTGATAATACCATGGCAAAACAATATACCTTAACCTTAGTGCCATTGAGTCTTTTAAGCCATATTTCTCCAAAGTCTACCTGGGCTTGAAACCCCATTGGAAGTTCTGGAACGGCTTCATATTGTCTTGTAATTTCTTCCTTAGGAAGACTATATTCCTCTCTTAAATTGCTTACATAAAGTCTTAGTGTTCTCTCCTTGAAATCTAATTCCTTGTATCTCTCTAAAAGCCAGTCCTGTATTTGTGCAGTTGAAATATCCCTGTATTCCTTTATCCACTCTAATATTAGGTCTTTGTATTTATCTATCTTTTTATTTCTACTTTTGGAGTTTTTTACATACTCCATATATTCTTGATTTGTCATATCCCAGTACTTGCCAATTGTCTTGTAGTCTAGGTCTAAATTCCTACTTGCTTGAGACTTTTTAAATCCCATTGATTTGTGTTCTTTAATTTTTGCAAACTTGTCCAATGTTACCACCTTTCTGCCCCCTTCTGCAATCCGTAAAATGTAACTACCATTTTATCAGAGTATGGGGTATTATTATATTAATTAAGAAAAGTTCTCCATTTTTGTTTGCCGAAATCTCTCCATTTTATTATACCAGTTACAGAAGTATTATAAAGGTAAGTTTGATGCATATCAAAGGACATATATATTAACCTTGAAGGAGTATAATAATTATTTATATTTTAAAGAAGTTCTCGAAAATTATTTATTAGAAATGAAACAAATATCAAAAGGAACAAACACAAGATATTTGACATTAAAACTTTTAAATACTTTTAATTTACCAGTTCCCCCCATTTCCCTACAAAATGAATTTGAGCACAAGGTAGAAACCATAGAAAAACAAAAAGAACTTTTAAATCAATCTCTAGAACTACTAGAAGAAAACTATAAATCCATAATGGACAAGGCTTTTAAAGGTCAACTATTTAATTAGGAGGTGGACTCATGAATTCAAATTTTTCCTATCTGAAGAAAGAAAGCAAATATGAATCTTTTGTAGATGCCTGTATAGAGGCTGAAAAACTGATGCATGTATCTTACTCAGCATCTGCAACCTTTACCCGTAGGGCTATGGAGTTAGCTGTAAGATGGATATATATCAATGATGAGGCACTAAAGCTTCCCTACAATGATACCTTTGCTGCTCTTATAAATGGTCCGGATTTTAAAAATGTAGTTGGAATAGAACTATATAAGGCCCTTGATTATACCAGGGAATTAGGCAATAAGGCAGCCCATACCAATATGAGTGTGGATAGGAATCAGGCTATACTATCCTTGAGAAATTTATTTAACCTAACTCATTTTATAGACTATTGCTATTCTGAGGACTTTGAGGAAAGACAATTTAATGAAAGTCTTTTAGGCTATAATGATAAGATAAAAAAGACAGCCAAGGAGCAGGAGGAATTCTTCGAAATAATATCTAAAAAGGATAAGAGTCTAGAAGAGTTAATTAAGGAAAACCAAAGGCTTAGAGAGGAAAATAAAAAGACAAGAAAAAACCATGAAAGGACTAGGAATTATAGGGTAGATAGCCTATCTGAAGAGGAAACTAGAAAGGCTTATATCGACCTTGATTTAGAATTAAAAGGCTGGGAGATAGGGAAAAACTGCCGTGAAGAAGTGCCAGTTTCCCATATGGCCAATGCTTCAGGTGTTGGCTTTGTTGATTATGTCTTATATGGGGATAATGGTAGACCTCTGGCTCTAGTAGAAGCAAAAAGAACTAGCAATAGCTCTAAATTAGGCAAGGTACAGGCAGAAATGTATGCAGATGCTCTAGAAATAGAAACAGGTGTTAGACCTGTAATATTTTATACCAATGGTATAGATTATTATATTTGGGACGACAGGGATTATCCTGAAAGAAAGATTTCAGGAATCTATAGTAAGAGGGATTTAGAGTCTTTAAATTTTATGAAAAACAATAGAAAGACTATGAAAAATCCTCCTATAAGAGATGAAATAACCAACAGGGACTATCAAAAAGAGGCCATAACTAGAACCTTGGAAAGCTATGAAACTGGCCACAGGAAAGCACTTTTAGTAATGGCTACGGGAACAGGAAAAACTGTTACTGCTGTTTCTGACGCTAAGGCTTTAGGAGAAAGGACATTATTTTTGGGACATACTAAGGAGTTAATTACACAAGCCAAAAATACTTTTGAAGATATTTGGAAGGATGCACATATTGGTATGTATGTGGCAGAAGAAAAGGACAAGGATGCTTATGTTGTATGTGGTTCAGTGCAAAGTATATCTAAGAATTTAGAAGAATTTCACCCGGAGGAATTTGGCTATATTATTATAGATGAAGCCCATCATGGAACAGCAAATACATATAAGAAAATACTATCTCATTTTAAACCGAAATTTACTTTAGGTCTTACGGCTACTCCTGATAGAACAGATGGAGAAGATCTACTAGAGATATTCAAAAGTATTGCCCATAAACTTGACCTAAAA
>ERZ773359.3749-NODE-3749-length-16929-cov-7.115681_pt1 | contig 16929 bp, 16 predicted proteins | sample MGYA00374955_ERZ773359 | MGnify/ENA primary metagenome ERZ773359 (study PRJEB29098, sample SAMN04486028) | biogas fermenter metagenome | study: EMG produced TPA metagenomics assembly of the Biogas fermentation microbial communities from Germany - Plant 4 DNA1... | reverse complement strand
TGCGCTTGACAGCGCAACTTAATAATACTAGGAGGTAATTATTTATGAAGAAAATATTGGCACTGACATTGGTAGCTATCCTGCTTGCAGGCTGCGGCGCAGCATCTGTAAAAACCGGACTTGGCCACAATATTTCGGTTGGTAATTCAAAGGATGCTTCCCCGGATGGTGATGGTCTGGTACAGGTTGATACTGTTATGGCCGCAGTAACAGTTGATTCATCCAACAAAATTCTTGGTGTTGTAATTGATACGGCACAAACTAAAATCAACTTTGATGCAAACGGTAAGATTACCAGTAATTTAAACGAAGAGCAAAAAACAAAGGTTGAGCTTGGTTATGATTATGGTATGAAAAAAGCCGGATCAGCAAGAGAATGGTTTGAGCAGATTGCAGAACTGGAAAAGTGGATGGTGGGCAAGACAGTAGATAAAATTACAGCGATTAAGGATGCTTCCGAAGATGAGGATCTTAAATCGAAGGTATCCATTTCCATCAGTCCATATCAGGCTGCCGTGGCTGAAGCGGTTGCAAATGCAAGATAACTGATTAATACATAACCCAAAAAAGGGGATGTCTCAAAATAAGGAACGTGCCAGGGCCATATAATTTAAAATGGCTGAAGGATTTCCAAAATGGCGGCCTGGGTTGAGACATCCCCCTGTTAATTATTTATACAGAGGTTTCAATGAAACATAAAGTATTATTTATTATTACAATAATTATCTCTTTATTTTTCAGTTCATGCTCTGTTAAGAACAATTCGGGATATACAAAATACTCATATGAATTTTTAGGAACCTTTGATACGATCGTACAGATCATGGGTTATGCCAGGAGTTCCGATGAGTTCGAGACCATGGCTGAAATTTGTCAAAAGCGTTTTGAAGAGCTTGATAAGCTATTTGATATATATAATGATTACGATGGTATCAACAATATCAAGACCATAAACGATAATGCAGGAATAAAGCCTGTTGAGGTCCAACAGGAAATAATAGATTTATTGATTTTCGCAAAAGACTGGTACAATAAAACAAACGGGAAATGCAATGTTGCACTGGGTTCTGTTCTCTCAATCTGGCATGACTACAGGGAAAGAGGCATTAATGATCCTGAAACGGCGGAGGTCCCGCCTCTTGATTTGCTTAAGGAAGCCGCAAAATATACTGATATTAATAAAGTTATCGTTGATGATAGCAATAATACGGTATACCTTGAGGATAAAAACATGCGCCTTGATGTAGGCGCCGTTGCTAAGGGCTTTGCAACTGAAACAGCGACAAAAGAGCTTATCGAAAAAGGTTACACAAGCTTTATCATCAGCTCCGGAGGCAATGTCAGGACTGTCGGAAAACCTTTGGACGGTTCAAGAAAAAAATGGGGAATCGGCATACAGAATCCTGACGGGAATCCTCACGACCCCAATGATCCGTCGCTGGATGTTTTATATATAAACGATAAGTCCCTTGTAACCAGCGGGGATTACCAAAGGTACTACGAAGTGAACGGGAAAAAGTATCATCATTTAATTGATCCTGTAACACTCATGCCCGCTGAATACTACAGAGCGGTTTCGGTTGTGACAGAGGATTCAGGAATAGCTGATTTTATGTCTACAACAATGTTTTTAACCCCCTACGAAGAAGGCCTTAAGCTTGCTGAACGCGTAGGCGTGGATGTAATTTGGATAATGAAAGACGGTACGATCAAAGCGACCGAAAATGCCAGGAAAGTGATGAAAAATTTGGGTGGTGCCACAAATAACGATGATTGAGGTGCAAACGAATGATGAACAATCTTAAGCTTGATAAGTGCTGGAAGATTCTCATTTATTTTGATATTGTGTTACCCGCAGTATTGTTTGCATTGGCCTTTTTATCCGGTATACCTTATCTTTCAAAGATTTTTCACTCATACGAGATCTTTATTTCCAGCCCTATACCGGATTTTGCGTCATTAACAGGCATAATAGGCTTGATATACCATTTGGGAATGATAATATATACTATCATCAAACGTAATTTTTCCGATATGTTGCTTTGCATGATTATTACCCTGGCAATAGCGGCTTACTTTTGGTTCGGAATAAACTATACGATTATCAGGCCTTTGAATTTTTCGAGTCTCTGAAGGAGTAATTATGATGGGTAAAAAAATCGAAGTCTGGTACCTGGGACACAGCGGATTTGCTTTGAATCTCGGAAAAAAATTCCTGATATTTGATTATTATTTGGATAAAAGCGAGGACAATAAGCGTTCGCTTTCATCCGGTGTTATTGAACCACCGGAAATAAAGGATAAGGAAGTAATTGTTTTTGCATCTCACAGGCATCCGGATCATTTTAATCCGGTAATCTTTTCATGGAAGGAACAACTTGCCAATATACGTTACTTTCTTTCCTATGATATCCCTAAAAAATATCATCGGGAATGGACAAAAATTCTGAAGTACAATGATAATTATAAGGATCAAACCCTCAGTATTAAAACATTCAAATCCACCGATGAGGGGATCGCATTTTTGATAAATGTCGGCGGAATAAGCATTTATCACGCCGGAGACCTTAACTGGTGGCATTGGAAAGAAGAGTCTAAAGCATGGAATAATAACATGGCGGCTCGATTTAAGCGGGAGGTGGATTTAATTAAAAACCATCCCATAGATATTGCATTTCTGACCGCTGATCCAAGGCAGGAAAGCGCAGAATTAATGGGAATGGAATGGTTCTTGAATGAAGTGGATGTGAAAATAGCATTCCCGATGCATTTTAGCAATGACTACGGTATTATGGACAGAATAAAGAGCAAAGCTGATTTTAACCCTGTCTTCAATAAAGTGAAAACCATATCAAAAAGAGGAGAATGCTTTAATCTGACACTTTAAATATCGTCCGCCGCATAAATCGAGGTCGTCCTTAAAAATCCATTATTATCTTATTATATGCCGATGGGTGAACTTTTTCCTGTTTTCCGCGTAATCTGCAACGATATGCCCTTTACCGATCAATTTGTACTTATAGGTTACAAGCCCGTCAAGTCCCACCGGTCCTCTTGCATGTATTTTATTTGTACTTATGCCGACCTCTGCCCCAAATCCGTACCTGAATCCGTCACTGAAACGAGTGGAACAATTTGCGAATACATTGCCGGAATCAACATATTCAAGGAATTTTTCAATGTTCTGAGTGTTTTTTGATACTATAGTGTCGGTATGCCCGGAACCGTATTTATTTATATGTTCAATAGCTTCATCTATGTTTTCAACCACTTTGACTGACAGGATATAGTCCAGATATTCGGTTTTCCAGTCTTCTTCGGTGGCGGGCAAACAGCTTATAATCCTTCTTGTTTTTTCACAGCCTCTTAGTTCCACGTTCTTTTTTCCCAGAGCCTCTTTTAATCCGGGCAGGACTTCATTGGCAATGCCCTCATGAACCAGTAAGGTTTCCAAAGCATTGCAAACCGCCACATATTGAGTTTTTGAATCAACTGTGATATCTATTGCCATTTGAATATCCGCATCCTTATCAATATAGCAATGGCATATGCCGTCGGCATGTCCCAGAACCGGTATACGGGAATTGTCCATAATATACCTGACGAACTCATTGGATCCCCTGGGAATTATAAGGTCCACATATTTGTCAAGTTTTAAGAGCTCCGAGATTTCATCTCTGTTCTCAAGAAGATTAATCCAGTTGGCAGGAAACCCGGCCTCTTTTGTTGCCGATGCTATTATTTCATAAAGGCATTTGTTGGTCAAAAGGGCCTCTCTCCCGCCTTTAAGCATAACCGCATTTCCGCTTTTCAGACAGAGTGTGGAAATTTGAACCAGGGCATCAGGCCGGGACTCAAAGATTATTCCGATTAGTCCGATAGGACAGCTGACCCTGGACAGCTCCAGCCCCTCGTCCAGTTCGGTGGATAAAAGAATTTTTCCGACAGGGTCTTCAAGGTTTATAAGACTTTTTATACCTTCTATTACCTCGGTTAATTTCTTCTCGTCAAACCGCAGCCTTTTTATAAGAGGCATGGCAAGATTTTCTGCCATGCTACGCTCTATGTCTTCCTCATTGGCTTTAAAGATCCTGTCTTTATTTGAATATAGCGCATCTGCAATCATTAATAACGCATCATTCTTTTGCCGGGTCGTTATTCCCGAAAGAATTATTGACGCTTTTTTTGCATTTTCAGCAAGTATCCTGACAGACATGGCATTACCTCTTGATTACCTTTTGAATATTATGATTATTATTAAATATACCATGAATTGATATATTGCTGAATACCTTTTTTGTTTATATTCCTTGACGAAAAACTTTAAAAACCATATTATATATTCTGTATTTCAAAAACTATCTGAAAGAGGAACTATAGTGAGCGTAAATAAAGACGTACTAAGGAAAGAAATTGAACGCAGAAGAACATTTGCAATAATATCGCACCCGGACGCAGGAAAAACCACACTAACAGAAAAACTTTTGCTCTACGGCGGAGCAATTCATATGGCCGGATCTGTCAAAGCGAGAAAAGCGGCTCGTCACGCAGTTTCCGACTGGATGGAAATCGAAAAGCAGCGTGGCATCTCTGTAACTTCGAGCGTAATGCAGTTTGAGTATAATAACTTTTGTATTAATATTCTTGACACACCAGGCCATCAGGATTTCAGCGAGGACACCTACAGGACCCTGGTTGCTGCAGACAGCGCCGTAATGCTGATCGACGGTGCCAAGGGTGTTGAAGCCCAGACCATAAAGCTGTTCCAGGTGTGCAAGATGAGAGGTATCCCCATTTTTACCTTTGTTAACAAAATGGACAGAGCCAGCAAGGATCCTTTTGCTTTAATGCAGGAAATTGAAGATGTCCTGGGGATACGCTCATATCCGATGAACTGGCCTATAGGCACAGATGGGGATTTTAAAGGTGTATATGACAGAAATCTCCGTCAAATTGTACTCTTTACCGGTGATAATACCCATGGACAGGCAATTGTTACTTCCACCAGGGGCAGCGCTGATGATCCTGTATTTAAGGACTTATTGGGTGAACCTTATTATTCGAAGCTTGTAGAAGATATTGAACTCTTGGATATTGCCGGTGACAGTTTTGATTTAAACAAGGTTTTAAAGGGCGAACTTACCCCTATGTTTTTTGGAAGCGCCATGACTAATTTTGGCGTGGAGTTGTTTCTGGAAGAATTCTTAAAGATGTCCCCTCCCCCTCACGAATATTTATTTGGGGATAAGATTATTGAACCTCTGGACGATGATTTTACCGGATTTATTTTTAAGATACAGGCGAACATGAACCCTAATCACAGGGATAGATTAGCTTTTATGCGGATTTGTTCAGGCGTATTTAACCGTGGTATGGAGGTCATTCACAGTAAAACCGGCAAACCTGTACGACTCGCGCAACCACAACAGTTTATGGCCCAGGAACGGGAAATTATCGATACCGCTTATCCAGGCGACATTGTAGGTCTTTTTGATCCGGGTATTTTCAGTATCGGTGATGCATTAAGCACCTCCGGTAACCTTACCTTCACCGGTATCCCTTCCTTCCCTGCAGAGCACTTTGCCAGAGTGGCGGCAAAAGACACCATGAAGAGAAAACAGTTTTTAAAAGGAATCACACAACTTGCAGAGGAAGGCGCTATCCAGGTATTTAAGCAGCCGGATATAGGAGTAGAGGAATTTATTATAGGAGCCGTCGGCGTACTTCAGTTTGAAGTATTGGAATACAGATTAAAAAATGAATATGGCGTTGATATTAAACTAACTCATCTTAATCATCGTCATGCCCGCTGGATAACGGAGATAAACGGTAAACCCGAAGACTTGAACATTACATCAACAACTTTTATAGTCAAAGACAAACGGGACAACTTTGTTTTATTGTTTGAAAACGATTGGTCCATACAGTGGGCATTGGACAAAAACAAAGGTCTGTCGCTCCGCAATATATCATAAATAACATGATTGGAAGAAACGTGTTGATCGCGTTTCTTTTTTATTCATTTTTATAGAATTATCAGGTTATAATTCGTATTTTTGTTGGTAAAGAATTAACAAACTATTTTTTTTCAGGAAGGGGGTTAGTTGGTTTACGTTCAGATTAGCCAACTGGGTATCAACATGCGAAAAATTCCAATAGAATATGTCATGCCCGGTCAAGTTTTGAATAAACCCGTATATGATTATGCCGGGAATATTTTAATGAAAAAAAACACGGTATTGGATGAGAACAGTATTAACAAACTAAAGAAATTAGGTATCAGTACTGTTTATATTATAGATAAATACTCAAACCAGGAATTGGAAGAAGTAATAAAGCCAAAGCTGATCAAGAGATTTAAAGACACCGATACGAAAATCTTAAATATATCCTCAAATAAGGACATTGTCACAGACAAAACGGGATTCAGAAAGGAAATCCATCAATGCATAGAAGACTATGAGTCTTTCATTGATGAAATAATTGAAGATACAGTTCATAACAGTGATATTATAAATAATCTGATGAGTGTTTCATCCTATGATGACAGTACCTTTATTCACAGTATTAATGTAATGCTTTTATCCCTGGTTGTAGCAAACAGGCTTGGAATGAGCAGATCCGAAGTAAAGAGAGTTGCATTGAGCTGTTTGTTGCATGATATCGGAAAAGTGTATATTCCGTTAAGTATTATAAATAAAGTTGAAAAGCTTGAGGTTGAAGAGTTTAATATTATCAAGAACCATCCCATTAAAGGCTATGAATTCTTAAGAGATTGCACAAATTTAAGCCAGGCTGAAAGAATTGCATGTTTGACCCACCATGAAAAATGGGATGGCACAGGCTATCCTTATGGTAAAATTGCCGATGATATACATTTATACGGGCGGATATGCTGCCTGTGCGATGTCTTTGACGCACTGACATCCGATAAGGCATACAGAAAGGGTGTCAAACCGAATGAAGCAATGGAATACATTATGGGTAACGGCGGCTTGCTTTTTGACTATGAATTAGTTAGGATTTTTACAGAAGCAGTGAATATATACCCCATCGGTACCATGGTTCTATTATCAAACGGTTTTGAAGGCATTATTGAAGGAGTAGGCGAATACAATATGCGCCCTACCGTAACTATATATTATGAAAACGGTAAGAAAGTAAAACCATATACTCTGGATCTTCAGGAATCATTAAATGTAGTTATAAAAGATATAATTTATAAGTTTTCTGCAGAAAAATAAATATTTCTGGCAATTTAAAAGAGGGCTGTCTCAAAATAAGTCAAGATTTTGTGACAGCTCTTTTTTTATGTCAGTTTTGATCCTCATTATCCAGTTGTTGTTTTAAAACTTCTCCCTTTCCTTTGCATGTATCCTGAATCGATCATACATCCCATATTTCGCTTTTTATTGCAAGCTAAAAATCTGCAAACGGAACGTCTTGTGTATTGGATATTATTACTAAAATTTCAATCGATTTGATCCTATTATTGTTTATATAGTTAAAATATATGAATTGTATGAATTAATAATTGACATGGAAATACCCCGTGAATATAATATTACTAATTAATCAATTAATTCATACTAAACATATATATTTTATATGATTGTGAGGGAAGCATAATGGCAGTAATTGCACGCAAGCTTACTGAGCTGATTGGAAACACGCCGCTTCTGGAATTGACTGATTACAACAAGCTCCATCGTTTAAAAGGCCGACTCATAGCAAAGCTGGAATATTTTAATCCCCTAGGGAGCGTAAAAGACCGAATCGCCCTTGCAATGATCGACGATGCTGAAAGACGTGGGATCATCAATAAGGATACTGTCATCATCGAACCGACCAGCGGCAATACAGGGATCGGTCTTGCTTTTGTGGCTGCATCAAAAGGATATCGACTTATCCTTACCATGCCCGACACCATGAGTATTGAACGCAGAAATCTCCTAAAGGCACTAAATGCCGAACTGGTGCTTACGCCGGGAAAAGACGGGATGAGGGGCGCCATTCGAAAAGCTGAAGAGCTTTCGGCCCGGATTGAAAACTCCTTTATCCCTCAGCAATTCAATAACCCAGCAAATCCAAAGATCCACAGAGAAACAACTGCAGAAGAGATCTGGCGGGACACTAACGGAGAAATTGCCGCCTTTGTGGCAGGTGTCGGTACCGGCGGTACAATAACCGGTGTAGGTGAAGTACTGAAAGAAAAAAATCCTGATATCGAAATAATCGCGGTGGAACCTTACGATTCCGCCGTTCTGTCAGGCTCGGCACCAGGTCCTCATAAGATCCAGGGCATAGGCGCCGGATTCATCCCTTCCATTCTCAACACCCGCATTATTGACGAAATCTATAAGGTCAGAACAGAAGATGCTTACATTACGGCACAGACACTGGCCAGGACTGAAGGACTGCTTGTAGGAATTTCTTCAGGCGCTGCAGCTTTTGCCGGTACACAAATAGCCAAACGTCCTGAATTTGAAGGGAAAATCGTTGTTGCCCTTCTCCCCGATACAGGCGAACGTTACCTTTCCACTCCATTGTTTGATGACCTTGCAAAATAGTATCCCCTGAAAGGAGGCTCCAAAATGGCAACCTTTGTATCCAGCCATGTCACACCATTAGAAAAAGTCTCCAATCTACATCCATGTTTCAGTAAACAAGCCAATATACATAGAGGCCGGGTTCACCTCCCGGTCAGCCCCGCCTGCAATATCCAGTGCAAATTCTGTAAAAGAAGTTTCAATAAATTCGAACAGCGTCCGGGTGTGACCGGCAGGCTGCTGTCTCCTGAACAGGCGGCACAGTTCGTGGATATGGCTCTGGAGCTATGCCCTGAAATCACAGTAGCCGGCATAGCAGGACCTGGGGATACACTTGCTACACCATATGCGCTGGAAACCTTCAACTTGATCCATGAACGTCATCCTGAACTGATCAAATGCCTGAGTACCAACGGCCTGTTACTTGAACGATATGCTAAAGACCTTTGGGATGCCGGTGTACGAACTGTTACAGTGACGGTAAATGCAGTGGATCCTGAAATCCTTCAGCATATATGCTCTTTTGTACTGTTAGATGGAAAGCGTTATGAAGGAACTGAAGCGGCAGGGATCCTTATCGAAGCCCAGAAGCGCGGGATCCGTAAAATGGCAGAGCTTGGAGCAGTAATAAAGATCAATGTAGTTTTGATCCCTGGCATCAATGATTTTCACATTTCAGAAATCGCCCGGACAGTTGCGGAGCTTGGGGCTGCCATCATAAACATTATCCCGCTGATTCCGCAATATGAGATGTCGGACTTGGACGCTCCCACCTGCGGCCAGCTCAATGAAGCCAGAGCGGCTGCTGAAGAATATCTGCCAGTATTCCGGCATTGCAGGCATTGCCGCGCTGATGCCTGTGGTATTCCCGGTAAGAGTGATTTATCCCATCTCCTTTATGGTGATGATCAGAAGATACAGGAAACATTTTCTCACGGTTAAGTTAAATCTTACGTTAATTGGGACGGAGGGACCAAACTATGAGTAAATTTATTGATCGGCCACGGTATGCATGTGCCCTTGGCGGAGCCCTTTCCACGCTCCGTGCAATACCGTGTGCCATACCAATTATTCATGCTTCCACTGGATGCGGACACAATCTCCACAATGCCATAAATCCCGGGGCAGGATACCTGGGGGGTGGATACTGCGGTGGACTTGCGCTGCCCAGCAGCAACGTCTCAGAACGCGATGTCGTCTTTGGGGGCGAGAACCGTCTTAGGGAACAGATTGCCAGTACCATGGAAATCATGGACGGTGAACTGTACATTGTACTTACCGGTTGTATGGTAGAAATGATAGGAGATGATCTGGACGCAGTTGTATCCGAGTTTGCTGACTGCGATAAACCTGTAATCGCAGTACATACCCCCAGCTTTCGTGGTAATTCCTTTACCGGCTATGAACTGGTTCTTTGCTCTCTTATCCAGAAATATATAACAAGACAAACTAATAAAGATCCAAGTCTTGTCAATGTGCTTGGCATTGTGCCTGCACAGGACGTGTTCTGGAAAGGGAATCTGAGAGAAATCAAAAGGCTTTTGGAAAGGCTGGAACTTAAGGTCAACACCTTTTTCGGCGAAAGTGAAACCCTTGAAGATATAAAAAATTCCGGAAGAGCTTCCCTGAATATCGTGGTTTCCGATGTATACGGTATTGCTGCTGCAGAGAAGTTCAAGGATATCCATGGTATCCCTTACATAACAACCGGTTTTCCGATAGGCGCAGATGCAACGAAAGAATTTTTATTTGTAATTGCAGATGCGTTGGGAATAGAAGAATCTCTTGCAGAATCCGCTTATGAATCGGAAAGGCAGGTTTACTACGACTACATGGAACGTCTGTCCGACATTTATAACGATCTCGATCTTCAACGATATGCAGTGGTGGTAGGTGATTCCAACTATGCCCCTGCCATTTCCCGATTTTTGTCGGATGAACTGGGATGGCTGCCTGAACTGGTCGTAATCACTGACTCCCTGGAAGCAGCACAGCAGAACGAACTTGCAAAACGCTTTGAAAATTTCGAATCCGGTCTTAAACCATCAGTCAGGTTCGATACCGACACTTCATCAGTCAAAAAGTATATTGCGGAAATCTGGCCACGAAACAGAAACGAGCGATATTTCAATTTCATGAACCCAACTGTTATTATTGGGAGCGTCTATGAAAGAGATCTGGCTGCAGAATTTGGATTTCCGCTCCTGACCGTGTCTTATCCGGTTACAAATCGGGTAGTGCTGAACCGTGCCTATGCCGGCACAAACGGAGCTTTAAGCTTTACCGAAGATTTGCTCGGCATTCTGGTAGCAGGAAGATAGGAGGAATCAATATGGATTACATAAATGCAAAATCGGCTCCCGCACGTGAAGACAGGCTGAAGGCCAGCATTGCCTTCGGAGGCACCTGCGGAGAATTAAAAAATTGCATAAAATCAGGATGTTTTTCAAAGACTGGGTGTCTGAACCTTGCTAACAGACGTTTTTCCCAAACACAGGGATGTCAGTTTACCTTAAGCCTTTCCATACTAAATACTCTGCGGAATGCGGTGGTCATCATGCATTCTCCGATTGGCTGCGGTGTCTGCAGCATCGGCAATGTTGGAGTAAATAAAACATTCAAGCAATTACGTGACCCAAATGCTGAAGGAATAATCTGGCTCTCTACCAATCTTGACGAGGTAGACGTCATAAGCGGTGGTGAGCACAAACTTCGGGAAGCAGTGCTTTTCGCTGACCGTGAGTTCAGACCTGAAACCATTATCGTGGCCAACGGGTGTGTACCGGCATTGATAGGTGATGATATCGACAGTATCCTGGCCGATCTTGAAACCCAGACTGCCGCCACAATCGTACCTGTCCACTGTGAAGGCTTTAAAACCAAGGTAATGGCAACTGCTTATGATGCAGTCTACCACGGCATCCTGAAAAAGTACATCAAAAAACCTGAAAGAAGGCAATATACCATTGAACCCGATCTTGAAAAGCTTAAGGAACAGTATCGCATCAGCCGAAATGTTAATGTATTCAACGTCAGCTCAATGAGCCGGCAGGATGAGCTGGAACTTCAAAGGCTCCTTAACGCTATCGGCCTTAATGTGACCTTTATCCCCTGTTACGCCGAGCCGGAGGATTTTGAGTATTCGTTGGAAAGTTCGCTTAATATCAGCATCTGCGGTACACACGACGACTATTTTCTTAAAATTATCAAAGAAAAATATGAAATCCCGTTCCTGATCGACACTATGCCGATAGGAAGAAAAAATACCGACCGCTGGATTCTGAAGATATCAGAATATTTCGGACTTGAAAAAGAAGCCCGGCAGCTTATCGACCTTGAAAACAGGCTTTTGGATGAAAGTCTTGAACCCTTCCGGAAAGCCCTTTCAGGCAAACGCGCGTACATCTCGGGCGGTGAGGTCAGGATCATAGCAACCGCTGAAATACTGCAGGATTTGGGCATGAAGGTAGTAGGTCTGAAAGCCCATCATCTGGATCAGTTTATAGAGCCGGTGTTTGATGCACTTGATGAAATTGATGATGTGCTTATAAGCGCAGCAACCAATCAGCCATTTGAACAATCGAACATTATGAACAGACTCAAGCCGGATGTCATCATTACCCACACCGGCGGCAATAACATAACGGCAAAACACGGCCTCCCGGTCCTTCCTCTGTTCGGCCCCAGTTACAATTACATGGGCTATTCAGGAACCTATGAAGTAGCAAGGCGCCTTAACAGGATCTTAAGAAACTATCAATTCAATAAAAAGCTTTCCCAAAACACCAGACTTCCGTTTAAAAAGGAATGGTACGAAAAAGATCCGTTCTATTATATAAAAAACGAATCATAGCTGAAGCGGCTGCGGAGGTGTTACTGTGAGCATAATCAATCAAACTGATAAAGAAACAGGAAGTATAAATCGCGTAAGGTTCGATTTCAGGACCATAATTCCTGCCTTAAGTGCCGTCCTGGCACTGCTGGTCCATCTGTTTGTGCCAAACAGCCCCAGGTTTACACTTAAGCCCCTGCCCTACTTTACCATGGCCCTGATTGCCGTGATTATCGTTACTTTCATTTTTATGGTCCTGTCCCTGTTTTCACAGAAAATACGCGACAGGTACGCATATAAATCGTGGTTCATTGGAGCATCGATATTATTGATCAATCTTCTGAATATCGCCACACTAAAACTGATGCTCCTCCCTATTATTTATTTCCCCAATCCGGACCGTATCCTGAAAGTTTTTGTCGATGACTGGGCATTTATCTTAAAATGCTTAAGCCACTCCCTCAGATTATTGGCTACAGGATATATTCTAGGCGCGTTGGCCGGTATGATTACAGGAATCCTGGTCGGTTGGAGCAGGAAATGGAGTTATTGGGTAAACCCTCTTATAAAGATCATTGGACCTATTCCTTCAACAGCCTGGGTTCCCATTGCCCTCGTATCCTTTCCCACCTCCTTTTCGGCAAGCGTTTTCCTGATAGCCCTTGCTGTGTGGTTTCCTACAACCGTACTTACCAGCTCTGGGATATCGAATGTTCAGAACTCATATTTTGAAGTCTCCAGCACATTAGGTGCAAAAACGCTCCACAAGATCCTGAAGGTTGCCCTTCCCGCCGCGGCTCCCAGCATCTTTGTCGGTATATTCAACGGTACCGGCGCATCCTTCATCACTCTGATGACGGCTGAAATGATGGGAGTCAAATATGGCATCGGATGGTATATCAACTGGCAAAAAGACATGCTTTCCTATGCCAATGTCTATGCAGGGCTTATCGTGATTGCCGCAACCTTTTCACTGATTATCACGTTGCTGTTCAGAGTGCGTGACAGGGTTCTGGGCTGGCAAAAGGGGGTTATCAAATGGTAAAACCGTCAACGGGAAACATTCTTGTTGAAAATCTAAGAAAAGAGTTCGTAAGACCTGACGGTCAAAAGGTCGTAGCCCTTAATAATGTAAATGTAAATATAAAGGCCGGCGAATTCATCTCTCTCATTGGACCCTCCGGATGCGGTAAATCAACGTTCTTAAGGCTGCTGGCGGGGCTTACCCAGCCGGATGAGGGATCTTTCTCGCTGGACGGTGTAACCATCACAGGGCCGGGTTATGAACGGGGACTGGTATTCCAGGATCCTACCCTATTCCCGTGGCTTACGGTATATGAAAATATCGCTTTCGGCTTGAAGATAAGGAACATATACCATGAAAAGAAAAAAGATGTGCAGGATTTTATCCGGCTTGTAGGGCTTGAAGGTTTTGAAAAGGCCTATCCCCACCAGTTATCAGGAGGTATGGCTCAAAGAGTCGCGCTTGCCCGAGCTTTAGTAAACCATCCAAAGGTACTGCTGCTGGATGAGCCATTCGGGGCGCTTGATGCTTTCACCCGCATGAATATGCAGGATGAGCTTTTAAAGATCTGGCAGGAGCGTGGTACAACAATGGTCATGGTCACCCATGATGTTGATGAGGCCATTTACTTAAGCGACAGGATATTTGTGATGTCGCCACGTCCGGCAAGGATCGCAAGCATCATCAACGTTGAGATGGGTCGTCCCCGTGCAAGGGATTTACCCGACTTTCTAAGGCTGCGGGCCAAAATACTTCAGATTCTGGACTTCGCAGGTAAGCACGAAGAAATCCAATACTATTTGTAGTTGTAATCGTATTTTTATCATATTCAAGAGGAAGGTGTTTTATATGATCAAGTGGAAGAAGAATAAACTGTTTCTGTCTGTTCTTATTATCATGACCTTTGTCGCAGCTCTGTTTTCTGCATGCGCTTCACAGCAGTCATCTTCAAACCCCGCGGCTTCGTCCGGGCCGTCATCATCCAACGTCTCACAACAAGCCACTAATGCCGATTCGGATTTCGTTCTCCGTATTAGCTGGGGTGCCAGCCTATGCGAAGCGCCGCTCCATATGGCGGTTGAAAAAGGCTTCTTTGACGATGAAGGATTGAAATATGAGCTTATCAAACTGGCGCCGGGAACAGCTTTCGATGCTGTGACAGCCAATCAGATCGACGCATGTTTCGGACTTCTGGCAAGTCTTGTACAGCCACTTTCCAACGGGCTTCCCATTAAGATCACGACAGGTCTTCACACAGGTTGCGACAAGGTACTTGTAAAACCCGATTCAGGCATTGCAGAGCCTAAGGACTTTATCGGAAAGAAGGTTGGTGTTCCAAGCTATACCTCCAGCCCGTATATTTTTGCAAAAAGAGTTCTGGCCGATAACGGCGTGGATGTAACCGACAAGAGTCCACAGGTGGAATTTGTGGTATATACAACCGCAGACCTGCCGATGGCTCTTGAAAAAGGCGCGGTTGATGCCATTGCCATGAATGATCCCACTGCCACTATCGCGGCAAACGAAAATAATTTTACGATCATCTTTGACTCAGCCCTTGATGAACCTTATAAAGACCAGTATTGCTGCGCTGCATATGTTCGGGAAAATATTTCCCGGGAACATCCTGAGATAGCAGCAAAATATACCAGGGCCATGCAGAAAGCAAGCGCATGGGTACAGGAAAACAAGGATGAGACCGCGCAGATCCAGGTGGACAATAAATGGGTCGCAGGTGATGCAAAAGTTAATGCTGAAGTTCTCAAAACCTTCAACTACATACCTTCCTATATTGAGGCATATGAGATGTTCGGTCTTCTTGCCTCGCAATTACAGAACGTCGGCATGTTAAGTGAAGACGTTGACGTTGAGGCGCTTCAGAAGAACAGCTTTTCATTGCATGACGGTTTGCCTTACAAATAATTAATACAATATTCATCAGAAATCCAATGCGATGCGCCGCTTGAAACAGTTCTGAGATTATAAAAGTATCTTGAGGTCTGTTGAAAGCAGGCGCATCAGGCTTATGAAAAGGAGGTTGTTATGAGGAGAAGAGTTTGGAGGATCGCTGTGGCAAGTTCAGATGCGAAAGTCATAAATGAACACTTTGGCCGGGCAAATGAGTTTTTTATCATAGATTTGGTTTCTGATGGAACATATACATTTGTTGAAAAACGTGCCACAGCCCCTATTTGCATAAACGGCGAGCATTCGCAGGAGGCTCTTTCAGAGAGAGTCGAAGCGCTTAAAGACTGTATCGCCGTATTGGTGGCCCAAATCGGTACATTGGCTGAAAGGGCGCTGGAACAAAACGGAATATCTGTTTTTGTACAACCTGATTATATTGACAGCGCATTATTAAAACTGGCACGATATTTTGCAAAAACTAAATTCATAAAACCGGAGGAATGAAATATGGCAAAAAAAATAACTCAGTTAGCGATCTACGGAAAGGGCGGCATTGGCAAATCCACTACAACATCAAATCTCTCTGCCGCTTTGTCAAAATTGGGATTCAAGGTAATGCAGTTCGGCTGCGATCCTAAAAGTGATTCTACAAACACGCTCCGCAACGGGACCTACATACCCACGGTACTGGACACGCTCCGCGAAAAAGCCTCAGTTAACGCACATGATGTTATATTCGAAGGATTCAATGGGGTATATTGCGTGGAAGCCGGAGGTCCCGCACCGGGAGTCGGCTGCGCCGGGAGAGGAATCATAACCGCCGTTGAACTATTCAAGCAACAGAATATTTTCGAGGAGCTGGAACTGGATTTCGTTATTTATGATGTTTTGGGAGACGTGGTTTGCGGAGGTTTTGCCGTACCCATTCGGGAAGGTATCGCAGAACATGTCTTCACTGTTTCTTCGGCTGATTTCATGTCCATATATGCAGCAAACAACCTCTTCAGGGGGATCCAGAAGTACTCCAACTCAGGAGGCGCCCTTTTGGGCGGAGTTATTGCCAATTCAGTAAACGCGCCATATGCCCGGGAGATCATAGATGATTTTGTGAGCAGAACAAAAACGCAGGTAATTGAGTACATACCTCGATCTGTTACTGTCACCCAATGCGAGCTTCAGGGTAAAACGACTATAGAAGCCGCTCCCGAATCGGAACAGGCAAAGATATATTTCAGCCTTGCGGATAAGATCGCCAATCACGGGGATTCCAGGACACCTGAACCTTTAAGTGTGCAAGAGCTGCGCAATTGGGCTTCAAAATGGGGCGATTATCTGCTCGCACTGGAAACCGGAACCATCCGTCCTGAGCTTTCGGCTAATATATAGCATATAGAATGAAGCATATAATCGCTGATAAACATTGAAGAGAGGTATACAAGTATTGCCTCTCTTTTATCGTTAAACCTTATTTGTACATAATCGTTCGGGCAATATTTCTGAATCAATATTTCTGAATCAATATTACAACCCGGACAAAAAAGGCAGACATTCATTGTCTGCCTTCAGACTGAAGACAAAGCTCACTGAAAAGTGGGCTTTTTTTATCTAAAAGAGTA
>ERZ773359.3741-NODE-3741-length-16960-cov-149.734102_pt1 | contig 16960 bp, 19 predicted proteins | sample MGYA00374955_ERZ773359 | MGnify/ENA primary metagenome ERZ773359 (study PRJEB29098, sample SAMN04486028) | biogas fermenter metagenome | study: EMG produced TPA metagenomics assembly of the Biogas fermentation microbial communities from Germany - Plant 4 DNA1... | reverse complement strand
ATGAGCAACTTCAAACACCTGACTCGGGAGGAAAGGAATATTATCGAGCAGAGGTTGATCTGCAGGGAATCATTCAAAAGCATAGCTCGCGAGCTTGGAAAGGATCCAACTACAATAGCCAGGGAAGTAAAGAATCATATCCAATTCAGGCAAACGGGCTGTTACGGAAAGATGAACTAATGGGCGATCCTGTCCTGGCGACAGCGGTTCTAGACAGGCTGCTGCATCACTGCCATGTCATCAATATTCGCGGAAACAGCTACCGCTTGAAAGACAAACTAAAAACCGGAATCTATTCGACACAAGGCACAAAGGTGGGTCAATTTTTTTCTGGCTCTGGTGGGTCAAATTAATTCCGGCGTTGACACTTGCTAAGTTGTTCTAAAAGTGCCATTCTATTATTAGTAGCCACGGTATGACCTCCTCTACTTTATTTGTTTTGTTTTGTTTCCCTAATAAAGTAGAAATCATATCGTGGTTACTTTTGTCAATTAGCCTCCACGAAATTTACACCACTACTTGAGACTATAACCAATTTCACGTATATAGTTTTGTATTTCTTCATCTATAGATGATCTATCTAAAGCATTCTCTAAATCGTAACCATCTTCTAATAAGCTACAAAGACTATTAAACCTTTCATTACTAATAGAAGAACGATTATTACATATTTCTGATGCTATCATTGGCATTGTTGGCAAGCCATATGGTGCAGATCCACCAGAACCCAGTACGATAAGGGGATTGTTTTGTAAGTATTTTTGAACTAAACAAACACATTCTTCAAAATCCATGGACTCCCCCCTAATCGGTGATTTAATGATATCTACAAGCAAATCACGTTGAATCTAATTTTCATAATATTTAAAAGAAACTCGGTCATCAACTCAATTGTAATTTTATATGAACTTTTGTATAAATTGACTTCAATAATATTAATATATTACATTTTACTTATTTTTTCAAATAATAATAGCAAAAAGTGCAAATTAAGGGTATATATCCTCAATTTGCACTTCATACATATTAGAAATTACATTTTTCTGTCTTATTACTTCACTATTTTCTTCTCATTACGCAGCAAAAACAGCCTGTTGTACTGATCATGCTCTGGATAGTAAATCTCCTTATATTCCGCAATACTGAAATAGTCCTTCAATAGGCCGGTCCATTCCCCGGTGGTCTGGTTCCACAGGTACAGCCCGTCATCAAGGAAGTTATTCTCAATAACCCTGATATTCCATTCCCGGATTTTTTCGTCTGTAAGATAGGGATTCAGCTTCACCAACAGCTTTCCGCCTGTTCTGAGAATACGTTTTGCCTCGGCCAGCACTTTAATGGCATCGGCCGGGTATAAGTTATCAATAATGTTTGACAGGATAACACCGTCGAAGGAATTATCGCTGATGGTTTTCAGTTCCTCCACGCCGCCTGTTGAAAAAGCGAAGCCTTCTATACCGCTTAACTTCTGGATTTCCCGGGCTACCCTAATGGCCTCCCCTGAAATATCAATGCCCCTGTGCGTTTTTGTGCCTCTCATGCAGCACTTGAACAGAAAGATTCCGTTTCCACAGCCAAAATCGAGTATGGAGTCTGAGTTATCACAAAGCCAGTCCAATGCCCTGTTCAGGTCATCATGGCCTATATCCGGTGTTTTTACAGGGCCAGTTTCGGTTTTGCCAAACACGTTGTCCCAGTATTCTGCGATTCTGTTATAGGTTATCATTCAATACCCCCTGCTAACGGTTTTACTGCAGATTATTCCTGCGGATATCAATCATATACAACGGGCATACACTGTTTCAGCCATTACGTATAATGAATCAGAGCGGCGAAATGCCGCTCTGATCGGTATTACAGCCGTTTGCCGAAATAAATGTCGGGTTTTCCTCTTCCGTTTGCATCGGGCATAACCCCGATAATTTTATATCCAAGTTTCAGATAGAAACCGGACTGATGAGTACCTGCATCGAAGCTGGCCAGTTTTCCGGGAAGATCGTCAAATAAATCAACATTTGCCAATGATGTTTCCCCGTTGCCCCGTTCATCATCAGCACCCAGGTATATTGTCAGGCCGCCCTGCTTTCTTGCCTCATCCTCAAGAGCTGTTACAATTGCACGTCCAATGCCTTGTTTGCGCTTATCACTGCGGACAACGAGAGGATGCAATTCAAAAACATTACCATTGTAAATCGGGGCAAGTATACCGCCCCAACCGACCACGATACCGTCTTCTACAGCAGCAAGCAAGGTGTTTCCCGGAACCAGCAGCGTCTCTATTTCATCCATGGCATGCTGAAGAGTTGGCCAGCCTGCCGGGATGCTTTCATTCAGCATTTGCGCCGCCTGGATAATCTGTGTTTTGTTTAACTCAGTCATATTCACAATTTCCATATTGATCCTCCATCTTTTATAATTTCAGATACAAAACCGGGAAATACACACGGAGGACCTCGTGTTTTCGCCCTGACAACAGGTTAACAGGGATACCTTATGTACAGCATCGGTTTTCACCTCGTATCAGTTTTCTTATCGGCCTCATTATATCATTAATCCTTTTCCAGAAAAATAACTCTGGAATAAGCCATGTTTTCCGGGCAAAAACGGTGTTTGCACGGGGTGTTCATTATCAGAACTTAATCACCCTCGGCTCTTCTGTAAATGAACAGAAAACGGCTGTGGCATCTTCAAAGTAAAGAACCTCGGTATTGTCATCCTCAGGTGAATACATGGATTTAAGCTCGGGATAGTTATCAAGCATGTGTTTTTTTGCCTCCACCCTGTCATCCCTTATAAGTTTACCTGATACCCTGAGCCACTTTCCATCGGCATAGGCACAGATTTCAGCCTTTGGATTTGCCTGGAGCTGCCTGGATACATCTTTCACCTTACCTGTCTGGATATAGAGCCTGCCCTCGAAAATATCCACCGTACCAAATGGCCTGACTCTTGGCTGATCACCTTCAACAGTAGCCAGGTAATAGGTTCCGCATTTTTTCAGGAATTCATATACTTCATTCATTTTACCGCACCTCTGTTTTATTTATTATTGGTGTTTGTGACTGGCAAAACACTTTCACCTTATAATATAAATAATAAAATATTCCAATTCAACTGTGTATACGGCATCAACCTGAACTTCGGTCCATGGTAAGACCTGTGTTTACTGCCGGGCAGTAACAGGTTCAAAATTACTTATTGCCTGAACTGCCCGGTCCGAATAAGAAAGGACCTGATAAAGCATGCGATATTTCCTTATACCTTCCGGGCTAAGATATCAAGCCTCGCCCTGATACTTCCTTCCAGCGCCAGTATACGACCGCCGCAACCCAGGAACGGGGTATGACTTTGCCTAAAAAGGCAAGGGCCTGGTTAAGTTTGCCGGGGACATATACGCTTTTTCCTGCCAATGCACGATCGATTGTATTCCTGGCGACAGTCTCCAGGGGACTTGTAGTTGCGTTTCCCCAGAACCCCTGTGCCCTGATGCCGGACATAGCCGCCTGAGTGGTCACCATACCTCCGGGGCACAGTGTCAGTACATTGACATTCTCATCTTTTAGTTCCTGCCGCAGCGAAGTCGCAAAATCCAGCAGAAAACGTTTTGAGGCAGCGTACGTTGCCTTAAGCGGCATTGGAAACATCGACGCAAGACTGGATACAAATACAATGGTAAAGTTCCTGCCGGGTATTCTGCGTTTCAAAACAGCATGGGTTATTCGAAGGGTTGCCGCATTGTTCAGCAGGACTATCTTAACAAGGTTTTCTCTTTCCCGCCCTATAAAATCGCCCTCGTAATCAAGCCCGGCTACATTCAGAAGCATATCAAAGCGAATTTCGTGCCTGTCAATAAAATCAAGCATATTATCCACGCTTTCAGCGTTTGTAAGATCACAGGCCTTTGTTACAACGGTAATGTTAAACTGTCTCTCAAGTCCGCGCTTTATGCATTGCAGGCCATCATCGTTTATATCGGTCAGAAACAGGTTATATCCACGGCTTCCGCATTCATCGGCAAATGCACGGCCAAGGCCGCCGGCTGCACCGGTAATCATAACATTCATAGTGACTGCACCTCACCGTAATGAATTCCGCAAAGACGTTCGCTTAACCCGAACAGGCGGTTTGCGTTTTCTGCTGTTACCTGCCTGCTGTAGCTCTTCTCCTTGCAAAGGTAATAGTACAGACCTTCCGGCGTGGGCTCCTGCTCACACAGAAAAGCATAAGTTTTCGCAGGTATTTCAGGAGATACGCCATGCCTCTTCCGAAGCGACCATATGAAATTGACAAGGGCTCCTGTTTCCTTATTGCCTATATCCGTATTTACCAGGCCCGGGTCAACCACGTACGCGCGTATTCCGGCAGAGGCATACCGATCGTTTAAACCTTTTGCAAACAGGATATTGCAAAGTTTTGACTGCTTATACGCCGTGAGAGGATTATACCTGCGACGGAGCATCACGTCGTTCCAATGTATCCTGATGCCTTTATGAGATTGGCTTCCTGTCATTATTACACGCCCGCGCGCTTTTTTCAGTGCGGGAAGAAGTTTGTACGTAAGAAGGAAACCAGCAAGATGGTTCAGTGCGAATTGCTGCTCGTATCCTTCTTCAGTAGTCATATACCAGCTTCGCACACAACCGGCATTATTAATCAGGGCATGCAGTTCACCGTTACAGTTCCCGTCCAGGTATGAAAGGGTTTCGTCGGCAACCTTGACAACTTCGCGCTGCTGCATTAAATCAGCCACATAACAGGTGAATTTCGCATTAGCGTTCCCGGATAAAATCATCTCTTCAGCCCGCCTGCAGTTAGCCTCGCTGCGCCCGACACCCAAAACGTTGAATCCCTTCCGGGCCAGAAGGCGTGAAATCTCCAGCCCGATACCCGAGGAAGCACCGGTAATCACAACAGTTTTCATTTCTCATTTTCCACCTCCGGAATCAGTTGATGCCATTGTACCCGAACCAGCCCCAGGCATGCCAGAATTCCAACGCACCGGATGAAATCATGGATATTATCATGCCAAGGACAAAACAGGCGGCAAATATCACCAATGAAATCAATGCGGCAGAACGAATGCGCCTGTTCACTTTCGCAGGCAGCCGTGGGTATATCGCAAGCGAGGGAAGTACTGCGTTTCCTGAAGCCGCGGCTATGGTATTCTGATGGAAGCGGCCGTATGAACGCATGAGCTGGCGTATGAACGCGGCAAAATAAATACAGCCCGTTGCTGTCAGTATCGAAAGCGCTGCAAAGGACACCCCGAATACCGCTCCGGGGAAATAAGGTATTTGCGGGATCAATGACCAGGGACTTGTACCTATGAATAAACAGCCTGCAATTACCGCATTGCAGAGAGAAAAGACTGCCATAACTATCTCCCATGCTATCAGCAAAACAAAGAACGAACCTGCAAAAATGTCAATAAAGCAGAGTCCTGTTATTGCTGCCGCTTTCCTTCCCGCACTTCCTTTATGCTGGGCAGTAATCTCGAATTGCAAAGCAAGTTCAGCGGGATCACCAAGTCTCGCCGCAATCTCCTCTTCGGAAAAACCATCCGCCATTTTAAAAGCAAAGTGCTGTTCGTACTCGCTTAAAATGTCATCAGCATCGGCAATCCTGTTCTTTCTAAGTTCATCTGCAAGTTTTGACAAAAACTCAGTCCTTGTCATTACTATCATCCTCCAATAAAATCTCGATACGCCTGGCAAAATCCAGGTACTCTTTTCGCTCTTTCTCATATACTTCGCGTCCAAGGTTTGTAATCGAATAATATTTGCGCGGCGGTCCTCCGCTTTCCTCCTGTATATAGGTAGTCAGCAGGCCTTCGCTTTTCAGCTTCCTCAAAATCGGGTAAACCGTTCCGTCTGCTATGTCAATATGGTTTGACAAATACTCGGATATTTCATATCCATAGCAGTCATGCTTACTCAGCAGGGACAGCACACACAATTCCAACACGCCTTTTTTGTATTGTATATTCACATGCTTCCTCCTTTGCCAAAAAGCAATACAGTTCATCATTCACTATTATATTATATTCAATAGTGTATAATATGTCAATATAGTCTGCAATTATTTTAATTATTCCTTGTTAACCGGGTATAGTGCTGTCTGTGTGGCTTGTTTCATCATGGTATAACAAAAATTTCCTGACGGTGTTTTCTAAAAAAACACCCCCGGTATATTCAAAAACATACCAGGGGTAAAGCATTGTTCCTGTTATAAATAGTATTCCGGTTCATCATCCGTTTTGAGTTCAAATTCAGCGAAAACCCTGTCCCGTATTTTCAGAAAGTCTGCGCCTGTTCTGTCCCTTTTTCTTGCCAGGGGTACATCGATTACACTTTTTACCTTGCCAGGGAATGAGGTCATTATTACGATCCTGTCGGCCAGAAAGACCGCTTCCTCAATGTCATGCGTCACGAAGATAATTGTCTTTTTCTTTTCACGCCATATCCTCTCAATCTCATCCTGCATGCTCATCCGGGTCATTGCATCCAGTGCGCCGAACGGTTCATCCATGAGCAGTATTTCAGGATCAACGGCCAATGCCCTTGCCAGCGCAACCCTCTGCTGCATACCCCCGGAAAGCTGGGAAGGATAATGGTTTTTATACGCTGAAAGGCCGACAAGTTCTGTGTATTCTTCCGCAATTCGCCTTCTTTCCTTTTTATCGGTTTTTCGCGCTTCAAGCTCGAGTTCGACATTTCTTAACACGGTCCTCCATGGCAGCAGCCCGTAATTCTGAAATATTGTAATCCTGTTCTCAGACGGTCCTGTAACTGTTTCTCCGTTAATCCTGACGAAGCCTGAAGTGGGCCTGTCAAAACCGGCTATCAGGTTCAGCAGCGTTGTCTTTCCGCATCCGCTCGGTCCCAGCAGGCAAATGAATTCACCCTTCCCTATTTCAAGGTTAACCCTTTCAAGAGCCGCCATTCTTCCCCTGTCTTCAACGGAATATTCGCGGTATGCTTCCACAATCGAAATATACATGTTCAATCCCTCACTTCGGCAGATACTCCCCATTTTCTTTTAATCCTGTTTTCAAGAAACCTTATCAGGCGATCCAGCAGCAGCCCCAGGATTCCGATAAAGATTATTCCTGCCAGTACCAGGTCGGATCTCAGGGAGTTTCTTGCGTTTATTATCATAAACCCCAAACCCGACTGGGCACCTATCATCTCACCTGCAACAAGGAATACCCGGGCTGACCCTAAGGCTATATGCAGGCCGTTTGCAATAAGCGGAAATGCGGCAGGAAGAATGATCCTGAAAAGAAGCTGAGGCTGCCTTATTCCAAAATTGTCCGCCACCTTCAGGTACACCGCATCCACGTTTCGAACCCCTGAAACGGTAGACAGCAGGATTGGATAAAAAGCAGCAATGAAAATGGTCACAACAGCCGGGGCATCACCTATTCCGAACCACAGTACAATAAACGGAAACCAGGCTATTGGTGAAACCGGTCTTAGAACCTGGACCACGGGCTCTATATACGACCACACGCTTTTGTTCCAGCCAAGCAAAAGACCCAAAGTCACCCCGGTAATAACTGCTGTTAGGTAACCGGTTAAAAACCGGGCCAGGCTGACCCCTAAATTGGTAAATAACGTCCCGTCCTTTATAAGTCCCGACATGCCTGCAAATACTCCTGCGGGAGAAGGCAGCAGCGACTTTTCGAATCTTCCTGAAAGCACGGTCAGCTGCCATATGCCGGTAAGAACGGATATACTGATAATAACCTTGAATGCCCTTTTCAATAAATCCATTTTTATCACTTCACTTTATCAATAAATGAATTATCCGCAAAATCGCCGTATCCGGGAGGATTTTCCGAAAGGCCGGTTTCCTTCATATACCCTACAAGCTCGTTATATTCTTTTTCCTCCAGTCGCAGGTTTTTATATGAAATCCATTCAAGGGACAGATCAAGCACGCCTGGTTCGGCTTTCAGGTATTTCGCAGTTATGTTTTTAACGTCCTCGTCCTTCTGCTCAGCCTTCAGTCCGGCATTAACATATTCCCTGACGAATTCTTCAACAACCTCCGCGTTGTTTTTTATAAAGTCGTTTCTAAGAACAAGCCCGCAGCATAATGAACCCTCCCAGAGTTCATGGGATTCAAACAGGGTTTTCCCTTTTCCCGCAGCCACCGACTGGGCCCCGAACGGCTCGGCTACGCAATAGCCCGAAATCCTCCCTTCGGAAAGCGCTGCAGGCATTTCGGGCGGCGGAAGTTCGATAATGTTTACATCACTGTATGACAACCCGTTATCTTTCAGCATGATATGCAACAGGATATTATGGGTTGAAAGCCTGCTGAGAATCGCAAAATTTTTTCCTTTAAGGTCCTGGACGGTGTTTATGTCTTTTGATACAACCACCACATTCCCGTCCCTGTGGCCGAGTGCAACCACTTTCAGGTCAATCCCGTTCTCTTTTGCCTTCACTGCAAGCTCTATCAGCATCGACGCACCGTCAACCCTTCCGGCATTCAGCGCTTCGGCCAGTTCGGGCCATGAACCGAACTTTATCAGTTCAAGTCTGAAACTGTTAGAATTATCGTTTGCCAGCTCGTTTTCAATATACAGGGGAAGTGCATGGGTAATCGGCAAATAAGCGATTTTTATTGTTTTGGCCTCTGTCCGGGCATTATTATCATTCGCCGGTGCCGCGGTACGGGTTTCATCCCTGCCGCTGCATGCCGTGAGAATCAGGAATACCATGGACAGCAGGATCATCGCAAGAATTTTTGAAATATTTCTCATAACATTCATTTCCTCCTTTCAAATCAGGCTGATTTCCATTTCAGAGCCTGCCTTTTCCGGTCTATGTCCATAATTATCCTGTCCGCAAGTTTCACAGGGTCGAGTTCAACCACCATGACTGAACCCAGTGTTTTTTCCGTATCCTCGAAAAGGTACTTCATTACCTTTTCAGAACCCTGTACTGGCGGATAAACTGAATGATAGGAGTTTATTCCAAGAAGCCTGAACCCGAGTGCCGCAGCAACCCCTTTTTCGTTCGACCATTCAGGGCTTGCAAAAGCAAAAGGCATGTCCTTAATATCCCTTTCAGCGGCATCAGCCAAAGCCCTGAAAAAAGCTGACGCCCTTGCGTTGTCAAGGCACTCGCCCATATGCCATACGGGCGGCAAATCGGGCTCTAAAAACTCCCTCAATCCCTTGCCTGTCCTTTCCAGTGCCTTAACATTGCAATAGCCAAAGGTTTTCCTCGGAAGACAAGCTGAAAAAGGCTTTTGAGAACGGAGAGATCAATGCTGACACCTATGTGCTTAAGACGGCCTACAGCATATTTGAACCCGGCAGGCTTGAACCGGAGTACAGGTCTGATAATGAATTTGATTTTGCTCCGGATATAGTGGGTTTATTTTGCGAGCATTATGATGAGCTCAGCGATGAGACCAGGGAATACATTGCCAATAAGATTATGCTTTCAGATATAAGGCTTCATACCGATGCAAGCATGAATCAGGGCAATAAGAACCAGGGATGGTTTCCTTTTGTAACCCATGCATATGCCGACGGCTATGATGTTACCGTTCTTGACAAGGCTTACCTGTCCCCGGGCGGGAAATTTATTTTCTGGTACACTGAAACAGGTGACTCGGCAGTTGATGAAGATACCATACATCATTTAGCCGGCGTGGTGGAATCCATTACAGAGGATATAGAAGATTTTCTGGATATATAATGGAAATACGATCCTTCACTCCAGGATTCCTACAAGTATTTGGAGGCCCTTTTAGATCAAATAATCTTGATACCCCGTTAACAGATGCGTTTCCGATTTATGTTTATGAACCCCCGAATAATGACGGCGCACTGGCATGGTACTGCAAGGACCCGGTATGGTATGAAAAGGCACTGCTTAACCTTGTTGCTCCTTTTGTTTCAGACTCGCTCAAGGACTATTCTTCGGTTTACTCATTGCCCTACATAACCATTAAGGTTTCTTCAATCGAGGACATGGATAATCTGAATGTAATTCTTGCCCACGAATTAACACACCATTTCCATCAAATATATTATAACGACAAATCCCATACAGTCCCGGGTTTTACAAGTGAAACAACAGCCAACCTCACAGCCGCAAGTGTTGTGGATATACAAACCCCGGATACTGTTATTAACAGGCACGCAAATTCATATGTTTCGGCTGCAGGCTATTGCCTGCTGGGGCTGGAGTCCTTATCAAGTTCAGGGTATGCGGAATTTGTCTGGGCAAAATCATATATGGATGTTGTGGATAACGGGCTGCAATACCTGAAAGAGTCGTTGCTGCAGGAAAATCCTTACCGGTTCCTTTGCGAAAAGGCAGGCGATTCATACCATATGGTCCTGGAGGATCTTGCCGTACGCAACATCACAAAGGATTATGAGAAGAAAACATTTGTTTCCACTGTTTTCCCCAATGAAGCAGATACGGTAAACCAATTTATCGATACCATTGATAAAACATTATATGCCAACTGTCTTGATTATTATTACCTTGATACCGAAACCTATTTAAAAGCCAAAACGTCAATTGTTCTGAAAAATACCGGAGAGACAGGACTCTTTGTTAAAAGAATCGGAAGAAAAGGCGAAGGATACGGCCTTATTGATACTCTCTACTGCGATAAGGATTCAGAGCTCATACTTGCCGACTTTACGTCAGAGGGTTATAGGGAATATGACGAGATCATCCTTGCTGTCGGCCTCCGTGAGGCTATAGGTGAGGGCAGGTATCAGGTAACCTCATGCTGTGAAATAATTACCGAATTCTACAAAACATATACAGGGCTCCAGGAACTGAATCCCTGGGATATAAGCGGCGATTGCATTACCATCTATGTTGACGATTTTGTGGCCGGTACGGACTCATTTGCAGACTTAATGATCCGGGCAATAGGTTTTACCGAAGATAATGAATTCTTTAAGGATGAAGAGGACGTTCGGGAGTTCTTAAGCCAGTTTGAGTCCGAGCTCAGGGCAATCCGGGAAGGCCTGAAAAGATTCAGCGAAACCTTTGAATATGAAATAATAAGAATATACACAATTCCTCTCGAAGGCACGGAGCTGTCCTATGATGAAGCAGGAGCGCTGATATCGGGCATGCTTCCAAAACCTAACTTAAAATTCCTTGACACTGATGTTGAAGATTCACACCTTCTGATATATGCCGGATTCCAGCCTTTTTCAGACACTCAGATTGTTGCATGCGTACTGGCTGTAAGCGACGATAACAGCATTTTATACCGGATTGAGCTTGAAAAATAGATAGATTAAGGCGCCCTGCGGCTGGGGCGCCTTTTGCATCAGGAAGGGATTATTCGGAGAAAAGAGGTGTCGAAAGATACCTCTCCCCGGTATCAGGAAGAATAACCACAATGGTTTTGCCTGCGTTTTCAGGGCGTTTTGCAACTTCCGTGGTTGCCCATAGAGCAGCGCCCGAGGAAATGCCCACCAATACCCCTTCGGTCCTGGCGAGATCTCTGCCGGCATTAAATGCGTCTTCATTCTTAACACGAACAATTTCATCGTAGACAGAAGTATTAAGTACCTTAGGAACAAATCCTGCCCCGATACCCTGGATCTTGTGAGGACCGGGTGTTCCCCCTGAAAGCACGGGAGATGCTTCAGGCTCGACAGCCACCACCTTGACTCCCGGTTTTCTGGATTTAAAGTATTCACCCACTCCGGTTATCGTACCACCCGTTCCGATACCCGATACGAGAATATCAACGGCACCGTCGGTATCTTCCCAGATCTCGGGTCCTGTTGTTTTTCTGTGGATTTCAGGATTTGCAGGATTGACAAACTGTCCCGGGATGAAGGAATTCGGAATTTCCTTCGCCAGTTCCTCGGCTTTGGCAATGGCTCCCGACATACCCTTCGTTCCCTCGGTAAGGACAAGTTCTGCACCGTATGCCTTCAGAAGATTTCTGCGTTCAATGCTCATGGTTTCAGGCATTGTGAGGATAATGCGGTACCCGCGGGCAGCAGCAATGGCCGCAAGGGCAATACCCGTGTTTCCGCTCGTCGGTTCAATAATGACCGAATCAGGAGTCAACAGCCCTTTCGCTTCAGCGTCTTCTATCATGGATTTTGCAATTCGATCCTTTACGCTTCCGGCAGGATTATAGTACTCAAGTTTTCCGATTAATTTTGCCTGAAGCCCGTGCTTTTTTTCATAGTTGACCAGCTCAATCAGCGGTGTTCTTCCAATCAGTTCGGTTACGTTTTTATAAATTCTTGCCATAATAACACTTCCTTTTTTCATTTAATACATATATGTTTAATATGTATTTATCATACTACGTAAGTTATACCTGTGTCAATACTTTTATTTTTTTAACGGGAAAAAATTTACTTGGGCTACTGAAAACGCTGGTGCCGCCTTGTTTGAACAAAACTGTAACACTGCTATTGACAGAACCTTATAATAACTTTATTATTAATACATACTATTTATATATGAAAGAGTGATATTAATGAGAATTTCAGCAAAAGGAAGGTACGCTCTTGCATCATTAACATTTATGGCGCAGCAGTACAACAGCGGGGAATATGTCACAGTTATCACCATTTCAGAAGAGCTGGGCATATCAAAAATATACCTGGAACAGGTATTCTCCCTGCTGAAAAAGGCCGAACTTGTGATATCCTCGAAAGGTGCGCAGGGCGGCTACCTGCTGTCACGAATGCCAAGGGAGATATCGGTCCTGGATGTGTTGTCCGCTGTGGAAGTTTCATTGTTTGAACAGGCACAGGAGACCGTTCCGGATAAGGCTCCCGAAATTGACAAGGCACTGCGTTCATCGGTTTTTGACGTGCTTGATCAAAATGTGGCAAAAACGCTTAGCGGGATAACCCTTTCGGATCTTGTAAATGAAGCTGAGAAGTATAAGAACGACCAGGCAATGATGTTTTATATATAACATTTTCAGTAAAGGAAGATGCATATGGATTTCTCCACACTTTGCATACACGGAAGCGATAAGAAATACGATACCACCGGTGCCGTCAGTGTTCCCATTTTCCAGTCGGCCACCTTTGCGCATCCCGGTGTGGGATTAAGTACAGGTTTTGATTACACCAGGTCCCAGAACCCTACGAGGGAGTACCTGGAGCAAACGGTGGCAAAACTGGAGGGCGGTTTCGACGCCATTGCTTTCTCGTCCGGGATGGCTGCTGTTACAACACTGATGGAGCTCTTTTCCCCCGGGGATCATATAATTGCCACCGATGACATCTATGGGGGCTCTCATCGGCTGTTCCGGCATGTTTCCGGAAAGAACGGGCTTACCTTTGATTTTGTCGACACTTCCGACATTAATAACATCCGGGAACGAATAAAGCCGGAGACAAGGGCAGTTTTTATTGAAACGCCCACCAATCCGATGATGCATGTAACCGATATTTCGGCTGTTGCCGGGCTGTGCCGTGCAAACAACCTGATGCTGATCGTGGACAACACCTTCCTCACCCCGTATTTTCAGAAACCATTGCTGCTGGGTGCGGATGTGGTTCTTCACAGCGGTACCAAGTATCTTGGCGGGCATAACGATACCCTTGCGGGATTTCTTGTTGTATCCGGCGAAGATCTTTCCGAACGGCTTAGATTCCTGTCCAAGACAACAGGCGCATGCCTGTCCCCCTTTGACAGCTGGCTAATGATCCGTGGCATAAAAACCCTGGCAGTGCGCCTGGACAGGCAGCAGCAGACAGCCTTCAGGATTGCGCAATGGCTGAAGAAGCAGCACAGGATTAAAGCGGTACACTACCCTGGCCTTCCCGACCATCCGGGATATGAAATCTCGAAAAAACAGACTTCGGGCTTCGGTGCAATGCTCTCCTTTGAAACAGACTGCAGTGAAACCGCCCGACGCGTACTGGAAAACCTATCTGTTATCCAATATGCCGAAAGCCTTGGCGGCGTTGAAAGCCTTATTACATATCCAATGCTGCAGACGCATGCCGATATTCCCGCAGTAGAAAGAGAGGCCAGGGGAATCGGGGAATGCCTTCTGAGGCTTTCGGTCGGTCTCGAATCTGCTGATGATCTTATTGACGATCTTGACAAGGCTCTGAACGGAGGAAATGCTGATGTATAATTTTGATGAAATAACTGAGAGGCATGGCACCGGCTCGTTAAAATACGATTTGGCTTCAAAACGCGGCATGCCCGCCGATACACTTCCTTTCTGGGTGGCTGATATGGATTTCAAGTCCCCGCCGGAAGTTCTTCAGGCTTTATCGCAAAGAATAGATCATGGTATCTTCGGATACAGCGATTCCATTGACGAATCCTATTTCAATGCCCTTTACGGCTGGAACAGGGGCAGGTTTGACTGGAATATCCGGCCCGAATGGATTGTAAAAGTGCCGGGCGTGGTTTTTGCCATCTGCACTGCCATCCGCGCCCTGACCAAACCCGGTGACGCCGTTCTGATCCAGCAGCCGGTATACCACCCTTTTGAAAGCTCGGTCAAAGACAATAACCGCAGGTTAGTTGTCAATGAGCTGATTTACAGGGACGGGCGGTACCGCATGGACCTGGATGAGTTTGAACGGCAGATAGTGGAAGAGAATGTCAGGCTGTTTATACTTTGCAGTCCTCACAATCCGGTAGGGCGTGTGTGGACCGGCGAAGAACTTACGGCAGCGGGCGATATCTGCGCAAGACACGGTGTTTTCGTCATATCCGACGAGATACATCAGGATTTTGTCTACCCCGGCTACAGGCACCTGGTATTCGCGGGTTTGAAGCCAGAGTATGCGGATATTACCGTTACCTGTACAGCTCCGTCCAAAACCTTCAATATTCCCGGGCTTCAGATCTCCAATATCTTCATATGCAACGAGGACATACGCAGGCTGTTTATCGCAGAACTTAGAAGAACGGGTTACAGCCAGCCCAATGTACTGGGGCTCATTGCCTGCCGGGCTGCCTATGAAAAGGGAGCAAGCTGGCTGGACGAACTTATTCTCTACTTAAGCGGCAACCTCGCACTGCTTCGGGATTTTATAAAGAGTGAACTGCCTAATATTCACCTCGTTGAGCCCGAAGGCACTTACCTTGCGTGGCTTGATTTCAGGAAATCCGGGCTTTCGGACCAGGAACTTGAACAGCTCCTGGTTAATAAAGGCAGGATATGGCTTTCTTCAGGACCCACGTTTGGTGCGGGAGGCCGGGGCTTTCAGCGTTTCAACATTGCATGCCCCAGGACTGTCCTTGAGCAAGGGCTGAACCGCCTTAAGGAAGCCCTCGGCAGTATCTGACATTTCTCTGTTTATATCTTTTCGGAGATACAGATAAGACATAACATCGCCCATTTCATGGCTTAAAGAAAACCTCCTGGCGGGGGTTTTTCATTTTCATAAAGTAAATATCCTGAACCGGCTGTCATTGCAGGCATCAATCATATTCATCATACTATGGTTCTGACCCAGACTCTCTTTTTTATAAGGGTCAGTCCGATTATTACCTTGATTATCTCTGAAAACTGTATAATGGGGAAAACTACCTTAATATTAAGCCCTCCGGCATACAGCAAAAAAGCAAGCGGAACAGAAACAATCCACATAACTCCGGAATCGAAGGCAAAGGTAACAAGAGTCTTGCCTCCGCTTCTCAAGGTGAAATAGGATGCATTCGCAATAGCATGCAGCGGCATTGCAAAGGAGCAGACCCGTATAAAATACAGCGCAAGTTCCTTTGATTCTTCACTGGTTTTATAAAAAACTGTGATACCGCCGGCTATGAAATACAGGATTATGCCAATTACCGTGCTGACTGAAACCGACAGGGCCATCATTTTTCTGGCATTGTCCATTGCTTCTTCGTGTCTGCCTGCACCAAGCGATTTGCCGGTGATTATTCCAATACTTGTCCCCAGCGAAATAAACGCAATATTGAACAGATTAGTCACTGAAAACGCAATTGAACACGCTGCCACAACCGATATTCCGTGCAGGGAATATGCGATTGAAAGGGTAGTCATCCCAGCTGACCAGAGAAACTCGTTAACAAGCAGAGGGCTCCCTTTAGCGAGTACGGACAAAAACAGTTTCCCGGGGATTTTCAGGCTTCTGAACGCACCGTTAATGTACACATATTGCTTGCGTTTGACAACAATGTAAACTGCTACTGTGAAAAGCTCAACAAACTTGGACATAACCGTCGCAATGGCTGCACCTTTCACCCCCATGGCGGGGAAACCTGCTTTTCCGAAAATAAGAAAATAATTGAAAACCCCGTTTGTTATAACAGCTGCAAGAGCAGCCATCATAGGGGTCAGCGTGTTACCCGTTTCCCTCAGCGTGCTTGCCAGCATCTGCGAGAATGCAAAAGGCAACAGGCCGATAATAATTACACGAAGATACTCCTTCGCAAATGAAAGCGTAAGGGCAAGATCTGCGCTTTCATCCACTTCATGAAGAAACAGGTTTATATAAAAGTCGTCGCAGAAACTGAATAAAGCTATCGCGGATATACTGACAACAACTGCAGTTATCAGTTTCATCCGCAGGGTGTATCTTATTCCCTCGTTGTCATTCTTGCCGTAATACTGGGATGTGAATATTCCTATTCCGCTCAGTCCCCCGAATATGCACAGGTTGTAAACAAACACAAGCTGGTTTACGATTGATACGCCCGACATCTGCTCAGTGCCCAATGCACCTACCATCATATTATCAAGCATGTTGACAAGGTTTGTTATGAAATTCTGAAGCATAATCGGCAAAGCCACAGCCATTACCATCATGTAAAACGTTCTGTCGCCAATGTACTTGCTTTTCATAAAAGTAATACCTTCCGCTGAAAATATACCCTCATAATATAGATGATTATCGGGAACAAGTCAAGAATCCGATTCGCGGAAAATGCAAAATCTTCTAGAGAAGTCAAACATATGTGACACAACCTCTGAAAAATTTTCTCTGAAC
>ERZ773359.3739-NODE-3739-length-16963-cov-5.418914_pt1 | contig 16963 bp, 19 predicted proteins | sample MGYA00374955_ERZ773359 | MGnify/ENA primary metagenome ERZ773359 (study PRJEB29098, sample SAMN04486028) | biogas fermenter metagenome | study: EMG produced TPA metagenomics assembly of the Biogas fermentation microbial communities from Germany - Plant 4 DNA1... | reverse complement strand
ATAGCCCTGCTCTCCAGTACTGGAATAAGCCAAGGGCCGTCCCTGGCGGTCAAAAATGGTGCCCCGCTCCCTTTGGAAAACGAGATAATAACGCGGATTGGCTGGATGTGAGTCTATGTCGGAGCAGAGCTGCCAGTAAAACGCACTGACTAACATCATACCATAAAGGCAGGCGATGGTGAGAAACGATTTCCGCATCACCCCTGCCCTCCCCTGCGGCTCAAACCCGCGAGCAGGCCCAGCATCCACAATTGGGACCCTATGGACGTCGATCCGTAACTCACCAAAGGCAGAGTCAGACCAGTGAAGGGCACTAGGCGCAGCATGCCGCCCACCACTAAAAACACCTGCAGATGCTGCAGAAGGGTCAACCCCAAAGCAATCACCTGCTCTTCCCCAGCTAGACCGTCTGCGATGCGCAGAGCCCAGAAGGCCAAACCAAAATAACAGATCAGCAGGGCACATACTCCCAGAAAGCCGAACTCTTCTCCCACAACGGCCAACAGGTAATCAGTATGCGCCTGGGGGATGACATGAACCAGGCTCTGACCCAGGCCTTGACCCACCAACCCTCCGGCGCGCAGGGCAAATAGCCCCTGCACAACCTGATAGCCCTTACTCTCCAGGTATTCCCACGGCTTCAACCAAGCGAGCACTCTGTTTTCCACATGGGTAAAGAGGCGCACCGACCCATAAAACCCCACCAGCGCCGCAGCAGTACAAGCCAGCAGCTTGTACCAGGAAAACGACTGCTGCAGCAGGAGCCAGCAGAACACTAGAAACATAAGCACGGCTGGGCCCAGGTCCCTCTGCCAAGCCAAGAGCAAACAGAAACCACCCAAGAACAAGACGGGTTCCCAGGAGGGCCGCTTCCGGCTGAGGCTTTTCCCCAGGTAAAGGACGAAGAAGACCTTAGCCAGCTCCACCGGCTGAAAGCGCACACCGTGCACCGTAAGCCAGGCGCGGGCACCGCCGGAAGCCTCGCCCCACAAGGCAGTTACAGCCAGCAGGGCCAAAGCTGCCCCACCCCACAGGCGGGTCAGCGGCCAACCGGTCACCGGAACCAAGAGACCAAACAGATAGAGTAATCCGCCTAAGAGTACACCCCAAGAATGGCTGTGGGCAAAGGCGGGATCTAGTCGCGTCAGGAAAAGCCAACCGCAGAAGACTAATGCCGCAGCAACGGGCAGGGCTCCGGGATCCGCGCCAAGGGTTCTGGTCACAAACCACAGCACCGCGAACAGCGTCCAGAGCGCCGCGGGCTGCCACCAGACCACCTGACCCTGTACAACGAACAAGCATAATACCGCAGCTAACAACCAACCCGTCAACCCAAACCACGTGCGGTAGAGGAGTCCCACAGCAATTCCTCCCTCGCCAGGCATCACCACTACCTGAGGGACTTCACACTTTGGCCACAATCACCGTTATGTTGTCCGGACCTCCCAGCTCATTAGCCAGATCAACTAACTCCTGGGCCAGATTCTTGGCATGGAAATCCTGCTGCAGCGTCTTCTCCAACAGAGCATCGTCCACCACATCCGTTAAGCCGTCGGTGCAGAGCAAAACCAACGACCCCGGCTGCAGGCGCCGGATGATCAGCTCTGGCTCGATTTCCGGCGAACCCAGTACTTGCGTGAGGATATGCCTTTTCGGATGTGTGCGCGCTTCCAAAGAGGTGATGGTTCCCGCCCGCAGCATTTCGCCTACCACCGAATGATCGCTGGTGAGCTGTTCCAACACACCGTTGGCGTACAAGTAACAGCGGCTGTCGCCCACATGCCCAACGGTGAGTTCCCGTTCACCGTCCTCGCCTGGCTCCGAAATCCAAGCCAGCGTAATAGTACTGCCCATACCCTGATAGTGTGCGTTCTGATTGGCTTCGGTCAAAACCCTGGCCTGGGCCTTCGCAATGGCCGCCAAGACCTCCTGCTTCGGCTCTCCGGCACCGAAGGGGAAAGACTTGATCGTCTCCACAGCTAAAGCCGCCGCGACTTCACCAGCAACATGACCCCCCATGCCATCGCACACAACAAGGCAATGTTCGCTTACCCAGAGCGCATCCTCATTGTTCTCCCGCAGTCGCCCCACATCAGTTGCTGTTCTCACATCCATGCCCAACACTCCTATTTGAACTCTTCCAGCATCGCCCTGACCAAGTTCCAGACTATCCTGAACAGCCAGACCACCAAGACAACCCTGACCAGCCAGTGGACTATGGCCATGTTTATCTCTCCTCGTAGGTCAACACGGTCTGCCCGATGCGAATGGTGTCGCCAGGTTTGAGCAGGGCCCGTTTGATCCGTCTGCCGTTCAGAAAAGTCCCATTCTTACTGGCGTTATCCTGGACTACCCAGCTCGCACCTACTGGCATGAAACTGGCATGCACTCTGCTTGCCTTGGGATCTGCCAGCCGCAGATGACAGCTGGCTACTCTGCCCACCAAAAACCCCGCTTGGAGCAGGATTACCTCGCTTCCCAATCGGAGATAGGCTTGAGAAGGCCTGGCCTGCTCCTTGAACGAGAAGGCCTCGTAGCGTTTGGTAGGCTCCAGATCCTCAGCGTCGGACAGCAAGGGCTTTTCCTGCCTATTTTCTGCCTGCTTGTGTGGTTTTCCTGTTAATATCTGGACAATTCTTGCCAGCCACGACCCGAAGCTGGCCATTGGCTACCATCCTTTCAGACATCACTTGGGACTTCGTGCCGCCGCAGCTGACCACAGGCCGCCTCGATGTCTGTTCCCCGTTCTTTGCGGATCGAAACGGGGATGCGGGCCCGCTCCAGCACGCGGGCAAACTCGGCGATGCGCTGCTCTGACGGCCTTGCTTCCCTACCCACAGGGTTTATGGGAATCAGGTTCACGTGGCAGAGCCTGCCCCGCAGGAGTTCTGCCAGACGTTCCGCTTGTTTTGGTGAATCATTTATCCCGCTGATCAGGGCATACTCATAGGAGATGCGCCGATTGGTCCTTTCCGTGTAATAGTCGCAGGCAGCCAGCAGCTCCGCCAATGGATAGGCTTTGTTCACAGGCATAAGGGCCGACCTTTCCCGGTCATCAACTGCGTGGAGCGAAACCGCCAAGTTCACCTGCAGGTCCTCCTCGGCCAGGCGCCTGATCTGCGGCGCAAGGCCGCAGGTGGAGATGGTTAGACGCCTGGCACCAAGATTGAGTCCTATGGGATGATTGAGCAGCCGGGCGCTGCGCAGCACCTGCCCATAGTTGGCTAAGGGCTCGCCCATGCCCATGTACACGATGTTGGTAATCTGTTTTCCTTCCTGCTTCAGCCGGTTCTGCACAAACAGAACTTGGGCGACGATCTCGCTGGCGGCAAGATCCCGCTGAAAACCGCTTTGGCCAGTGGCGCAGAAAGAGCAGTTCATGGCGCAGCCCACCTGGGTGGAAATGCACACCGTCTGGCGCTGCTCTTCAGGCAGCAGAACTGTCTCAATAGCTCCACCGGCGGCGAGGGCAAACAAGTATTTCTCCGTGCCGTCCCTGGACAGCCGGTTGGTGACAAGTGTCAAAGGCCAAACGCTGTGGAACAGGTCTTCGAGTTCATTTGTCAGCTCTCGCGGCAGGTTCGTCATCTCCTGGAAACTGGACACGGCCTTTTTCTGCAGCCAGGTAAAGATCTGCCGCGCCCTATACGCGGGCACCCGGCCGCCTAACCGCTCGCTGATTTCTTCTGGGAAAAGCCCGGCTATGTGCCGTTCTACATGCTGCACCTAAAAACCTCCGCTTCAGAGGGTGAGATGATGGGTAAGCAACCTACCGTTCATTTCTTAACTGCCTATGTGGAATACCTCTTGGATCAGGGTATCCGTTCTGAAGAATACTATTTAGGGGATGCCTCCCGCTTTTTGCGCTTTCTACTGGCCAATACCACACCTGATCAGGTCATGAGCTACATTCATTCCCACGACTCACCGGCCTATCGCGCCCGTCTGGAAAAGACACTGCGCAAATTCTTCGCCTTCGCCCAAGAAAAGCTGGCCATTGACACAGCGCAGATTCTGGAGATACAAAAAAAACCAGATCGAAACCTGGTTTGAACTCAGAAAAAGATGGTCGGGGCGACACGATTTGAACGTGCGACCTTCGCGTCCCGAACGCGACGCTCTACCAAACTGAGCCACGCCCCGCAGCTATTAGTATAAACCCTGTTGAGCCGTTTTGTCAACGAAAACCCTCCCCATGCCCGCTGCAAACTTGAGAGCACCTTCCATCCCTGAAGGAAGATGCTCTCGGCTGCCGTTCAGTTCATACTCACATACTCAAGCTGCCCTCGACAATCCTGGCAATGATCAGTGAATTGGTAGGCATGCGGTTGTCACAATAGGGCTCACATAGCTTCTTTATGTACTCCGTATTACCGTGTTCCCAGGCAGCAGCCAGGGCATTGCGGATGCCCGCCTCTACTCCACTCATGGTAGTCTGATACTTCTTCGCGAGAGCAGGGTACATCTCCTTGGTAAGTCCGCCCGCGTAGTACCCCTCTTTTACATACATGAGCACAGCGTCGCGCAGATAGGCAAAGCCTTTGAAGTGCGGTGGCACTCCCATCCTGTGCAGGATTTCGGTGACTTTTTGGTCGATAGTGAGCCCGTTTTCCTGGGAGAGCGCTGCCTCATCGATGAGCACTCCCGATGAGCTGCCGGAGAACTCCTGCAGGCGCTCCATGAGAATATCCAACCTAAAGGGCTTAACCAGGAAATAATCGGCTCCCAAGGCCAACAGGCGGCTGAGCAGACGGTCGCTGCCAAAGGCGGTAATCACGAACACTTTCGGCTTCTTCGCCAGCTGCATACTCTTGAGGGCTTCCAGGACACCCACTCCATCTAGGTAAGGTATGGTGATGTCCAGCAGAATCAGATCCGGTTCCAATCGTTGAATTTCTGTTAGAGCTTGTTCGCCGTCGTGGGCCACGCCCACCACTTCGAAGTCTTCGTGTGCAGACAAAAACTGCTGCAGGACCTGACATAGCTCTACATTATTGTCCACAATCAGAATCCGCATAAAAACCCTCCAAAGACTTATTTCCCCCCTTCGCCCTAAATGTTTGACACAAATTTTCACAATCCTGCACACTATCAAGTTATGATTAAAGTTTTTCTTTTCGGAAAAGAGCGAAGAAAAAGCCATCCACACCGTGGCGGTGCGGGAAGAGGGTTCTCAGCCAGCTTGGCTGCCCGTTGTGGGGAAACTTTGGGGGCAGCGGTTCGCCCGCAAATTGCCCGTGTTCAGCCAAAAACCACCTGGCCACATCTTCATTCTCCCAAGAGGTCAACGTGCAGGTGGTATACAGCAGCAGTCCGCCTGGAGCCACGTAATGCGCCGCCCGGCGGAGGATCGTCTTCTGAATTTCCACCAGCGCCCGGGTTTCGTCTAGGGTCTTGCGCCAGCGGATATCAGGCCTGTGGCGCATGGTACCAAGGCCAGAACAGGGCGCGTCCACCAGCACCCGCGGCGCGGGCGGCAGATCCAGATTCTGTGTGGCATCACCGATTCGCGTGGTAATGATCTCAACACCCAGCCTTCTGGCGTTTTCTTGCACCAAGGCCAAGCGCTGTGGGTGCACATCGAAGGCCACTACCTGCCCGCGATTTCCCATCAGCTGGGCTAGGTGTGTAGCTTTGCCTCCCGGAGCGCTGCACAAATCGTAGACGGTCTGGCCTGGCTCCGCCTGCAAGGCGTGGGCAGCCAGGGCGCTGCTTTCATCTTGAATGTAGTACATGCCTTGCCCGAGCCAAGGATCAGCCACCACGGCGTGGGCTGGCTGCACCTCCAAAATCTCAGTCAGGTACCGTCCCGCCTGATAGGAGATCCCCTGCATCTGCAGGTGGGCGCGCACCTCTTCCACCGTGCTCTTCAGGGTGTTCACCCGAATGTGCAGCCTGGGCGGCTCGTTCAAAGCCCGACAGAGCTGCACAGTCTCCTCTACCCCCCACCGCTCCAGCCAGTGCTGGACTATCCAGGAGGGGAAAGAGTACTTCAACCCGATATGCTCCACCGGGTCCTCCTCTAGTGGTGGATAGGCAATGGAATCCCTCCCGCGCAGCACCTGCCTGAGTACTCCATTGGCGAACTTGGCCGTGCCCTCATGACCGAAGGCACGGGCCAGTTTCACCGACTCATTTACTGCTGCCGAAGGAGGGATTCGATCGAGGTACAAAAGCTGGTAGACACCGATACGCAGTACATTGAGCAGAGCCGGCTGGATCTTGGCCAGGGGCCTGGAGCTGAACTGGGCCAGCACATGGTCCAGATTCCGCTTCATGCGCACGGATCCGAAGACAAGCTCCGTGTAAAGGCCCTGGTCCAACCGGCTGAGAGAACTGCGCTGAAGCTGGCTGTCCACCACTTCTTTTAGAAAGCCCTCGGACTCTTCCAACTGGTTCAGAGTAGCCACCGCCAAATAGCGGGGATTCGACGCCGGGCCCATCACCTTCTCCGCTGGCTCCTCAAGAACAGCAAGCGGATCAACTGCGAAGCTGCCACAGCTACCGCGGCTACATAGGTGAGAGCAGCTGCGCTCAAGACTGCTTTGGCCTTGGGCACTTCCGCCTGGGTCAAATAGCCCCCCGACTGCAGGGCCGCCAAAGCCCGGCGCGACGCGTTGAACTCCACGGGCAGGGTGATCAGCTGAAAGCCCAGAGCGGCAATGAAAAACCAAATCCCCACCAGCATGAGCATATCGATACTGAACAAGAACCCCATCATAAACAGGGGAAAGGCCATCTGCGAACCGACTGCCGCCACTGGAAACAAGCTGGTCCGCAGCCCCAGCGGCGCATAGCCCCGGGCATGCTGCACTGCATGGCCCACCTCATGGGCAGCTACTCCGATGGCAGCTACGCTCGTGCCGTCGTAGACATGAGGCGAAAGACGCACCGTTTCCGAGCGGGGATCGTAGTGATCGGTCAGCTCACCGCCAATGCGCTCTACATTCACGTTGTGCAGCCCGTTGGCATTCAGCAGCTGCCTGGCCACCTGGGCTCCCGTCAGCCCCGCGTAAGAACGCTCCTGCAGATAACGGGCAAAAGTGCTCTTCACCTTGAACTGGGCATACATGGCAAGGAACAAGGCAGGAAGAACCAAGATGAATGTGGGATCATAAAACACTGCCATCGCCTCCTATCAGCATAATGTCTCCCCAACACGCAAGCGCAAACCATTGGCAAAATCCAACCCGGACAACACTTTGCCACCCGGTCTCTGGAGCTTCTGGAGCCACAGAGACCCTTGGCCGCAGGCCACCAGCATACCCTGATCAGCCAGGGCCAGAATTTCACCCGCCGCACCGGGCTTGTGATCCGGAAGGCCTTCCCACAGGCGCACCGTCTCGCCGTTGATCTGGGCCCAAGCCACAGGCCAGGGGTTCATAGCCCGAATCAGACGATCCAGTTCATCTGCTGGCCGGTTGAAATCCACCTGGGCATCTTCTTTCTTCAGCTTAAAGGCATAGGTGGCTTGGCTGTGATCCTGCGGTCTCCGCGGAGCGCAGCCCTGTTCAATCTGGCGCACCGTTTCCCGGAGCAGCTCCGCCCCCTTGACCATCAAGCGGTCGTGCAGGGCGCCAGCGGTATCCCGGGGCCGAATAGGTTCCTCCGCCTGCAGGATAATATCTCCGTCATCCCAGCCTGACCCCAGGTACATGGTGGTCACGCCTGTCACCTCATCCCCGCTGCGGATTGCAGCGTTAATGGGCGCCGCACCGCGGTATTTGGGCAGTAGAGAGCTGTGTACGTTGACGCAGCCGTACTTGGGAGCTTGCAGCAGCCGGTCGGGTATTTTCTGCCCGAAAGCAACCACCACATACAGGTCCGCCTCCAAAGCCTCCAGCTCGTCCATGACCTCAGGTGTGTTGATGCGCTCGGGCTGGAAAATGGGCAGGCCGTATTCCAGGGCAGCCTGCTTCACAGGCGAAAACACAATGCGCTGACCCCGGCCGGCTCTGCGGTCCGGCTGGGTAACTACGCCCACCACTTCATGCTCGCTCACCAAAGCCCTGAGGCTGGGCACGGCGAACTCTGGCGTGCCCATAAATAGTATGCGCATCTACTCACCCTCTCCTACCTGGAGCTCCAGGCTCTCTGAGGGCTCCTGTTCTTCGGCTTCCTCCAGCTCCTCCACACTGGCTTCACCCAGGCTGCGGTCGAGCATGAGAATGCCATCGAGATGATCTATTTCATGCTGCAGTGCCCGGGCGAAGTAGCCTTCAGCCATTATCCGCACGGGTTTCCCCTTTTCGTTAAGGCCCGTTACTTCTATTTCTGTAGCCCTCTTCACGTAAACCCAGCGTTCGGGAATGCTCAGGCACCCTTCCACATCAATGTCTTCGCCCTGGGCGCTCTGGATTACGGGGTTAACCAAGGCCACGGGACCTTCTCCCGGATCTACCACAATAATCCGCTGACTAACTCCCACCTGCGGTGCCGCGAGTCCCACTCCATTCGCCTCATACATGGTTTCGATCATATCATCGATCAACTTGGCGATCTTTTTGGTGATTTTGGGTACTTCTTGCGCCCGCACCTGCAGCACAGGATCGCCAATCTTCACAATCGGTAGTTTTGCCATGGCGCCACCTCGTTTTCTTTAAGCTTATTATACCATACTAGAGCATGTGCAGGGGATCAAGATCGATGGTCACCTGCACGTCTGGATGCACGGCAGGAAGGGCTCCTAGTCCTTGGAGCGCCTCATCGCTTTTCACCAAAACCTGCCAGCGGTACCGTCCTTGGATCCTGTTCACCGGCGCTGGAAAGGGCCCTATCAAATCCCGCTGGGCTACACCCTGGTCCAACAGGTGGTTGGCAATAAGACGGCACGCATCTTCGGTTTCCCGCTTGGGGCCGCTGCAGAGAATGCGGGTCAGATGGCGGAAAGGAGGATAGCCCAAAGCACGGCGAAAACCGATCTCCTTGCGGTAGAAACTCAGGTAATCATGCTGGCGCGCCGTTTCCAGGGCGAAATGGTTGGGCTCGTAGGCTTGGACAATCACTGTCCCCGGCAACTCTCCGCGGCCGCTGCGACCAGCCACCTGGGTGAGGAGCTGAAACGTGCGCTCGGAAGAGCGGATGTCGGGAAAGCGCAGACTCAGATCGGCGGCCAGTACCCCTACCAGGGTCACCTGGGGAAAGTCCAGCCCCTTGGCCACCATCTGGGTGCCGATGAGCACCTGGGCCTGTCCTTGGGCGAACTGCCTTAGGATGCTGGCATGAGCTCCCTTGCGCCGCGTAGTATCCGCATCTAGGCGCAGCGTCTTCAGTTCGGGGAACTCTTTGCTCAGGGCTTCTTCCAACTGCTCAGTGCCCACCCCAAACTGCCGCAGGTAGCGGGATGCGCACTTGGGGCATTGACGGGGCAGGGCCTCCTGATGCAGACAGTAGTGGCATTTCAGCCGGTTCACCCCTTTATGGTAGGTCAAGGACACCTGGCAGTTGGGGCAGCCCAAGACCTCACCGCACTCGCGGCAGAGCACGAAACTGGCAAAACCCCGGCGATTTAGAAGAATAATGGCCTGGCGCCTAGTACCGGCAAGACAAGTGAGCTCTTCCCGCAGGCGCCTGGAGAACATGCTCCGGTTTCCCTGGGCGAACTCCTCCCTCATATCCACAATCTCAATTGCGGGGAGGGGTCGTTTTTCTACCCGCTCAGGAAGTTCAGTTAGAACGTAATCACCCTTGAGCGCCCGATGGTAGCTTTCCACTGCCGGGGTGGCACTGCCTAATACCACCTGCCCGCCCACTAACGCGCAGCGCTTAATGGCCACCTCTCTGGTCTGGTAGCGGATGGAGCCCTCTTCCTGCTTGTAGGTGCGCTCATGTTCCTCATCCAGAACAATGAGCCCAAGCCTGGGCAGCGGAGCGAACACTGCAGAGCGAGCTCCGACCACTACATCCACCAGCCCCGCAAGGATCTTGCACCATTGGTCAAAGCGCTCGCCCAAAGACAGGGCACTGTGCAGCACCGTGACGCGGTCTTTGAAGCGCGCGGCAAAGCGGTTGAGGATCTGGGGCGTGAGGGCGATCTCCGGAACTAGGACGATGGCCTGCTGGCCGCGCCGGAGCACTTCGGCGATCACCTGCAGATACACTTCGGTTTTGCCGCTCCCAGTCACCCCGTGGAGCAGGACAGGCCGCCGGGCGCCGTCCATTTCTTCCAAGATGGCCTCCACCGCCTCCTGCTGCTTCTCCGTGAGCACAATCGGCGGATCAGGCACAGCATCCACTTCCACTGCCCGTTCCACCCGCACCGTATCGAGGGAGATTACACCGTTTTTTTCCAAGGAATGCAGCGTGGAACTGGAGGCATCGGCCAGAGCCAGCAGCTCGGAAGCCAGCATTTGCCCCCTAGCCCTGAGGATTTCCACTACTCTCCGCTGGGCCCAGGCGTTGGGCCTCAGCTCAGGATGGCCTTCACGGAGCGCAACCACCTGGGCAGTCTTGACCCCCACCCTTTCCCGGCCGTAACGGCTGGCTGGGGGAAGCATGAACTGCAGGGCCTCGGAAAAGAGTCCGGCGTAGGTTTCCGCCATCCAGCGGGCCAGCTCCACCAGGGAGGGCAGAATGACGGGCTCTGGATCAAGCGGCTTAAGGATGCTTCTCAGCTTATGCTCCTCCACTTCCAGCTCAGAGCTGAACTCTACCACATAGCCTTCGAGTTTGCGCCTGCCGAAGGGCACCAGCACTCGATGGCCGATCTGGAGTACCGAACGGTAGCGCTCAGGCACAGCATATTGAAAGATTCGGTTCACAGCCTCGGCCCGCACATCCACGATGACTCCCGCGTATAGCTTCTCCTCCACTCTCCTCACCTCGAAAAAAAGCCCGTGGCATCCACCACAAGCTTGCACTAGTGCGCTTGTTTGTACTCCCATTCGATCTTGCCTGCTTCCAGTTCCTCCAGGGCTATGGTCACGGGTTTGCAGGCCTTCGTTTCTAATACCGGTTCTGCTCCATCGATCAGCTGCCTCGCTCGTTGGGAGACGACCATAATAGCTTCATAGCGATTAGCTTTCTGTGCCATCTAGATCCGAGCCCCCTTTCCAAAGTTGTTGCAGATGGTCCAGATCAATGCGGCTTACCTTGCACCATTCACTGAGAATGATCTGCCGCAGCTGCTCTGCGGCCTTGTTGAGATCATCGTTTATGATGAAGTAGTCATAGTCGACGATGTGTTTGACCTCTTCCCGCGATTTAGCCAAACGGCGCCTGATCACTTCTTCAGAGTCTGAACCTCTGAGCCGCAAGCGCCTGCTTAATTCCTCTGGGGTGGGTGGAAGCAGAAACACCAAGACTGCTTCAGGCATCTTCTGCTTAATTTGCGCAGCTCCTTGGATGTCTATGTCCATGATCACTGCGTTTCCTGCTTCGATTTGCTCGTAGACGAACTTCTTCGGGGTGCCGTAGCGGTAGCCCACAAAAGTAGCTGATTCTAATAATAGATCATCTCTGAGCATCTGGTCAAATTCTTCTTCCGTGCAGAAGAAATAATGGACCGCGTTAAGTTCCCCGGCCCTGGGGGGCCGAGTTGTGACGCTCACCGAATACTTTAAGTTGGGAATGGTGGGAAAAACGGCGTTCATCACCGAGTTCTTGCCGGCACCACTTGGACCGGAAAGCACAATGAGAAACCCCTTCGTTTTTAACCCACCACTCCGCAAGTCCTTCTGTGTTCCCTTCAATTCAGCAGCAACTCCCTATTTTTCATTAGCCTCAAGGTTGTCTCTACTTGTAAGACGATGTGCCACGGTCTCGGGTTGCACTGCTGATAAAATTATGTGGTCACTATCAGCGATAATAACTGCTCTGGTGCGTCGTCCGTACGTAGCATCGATGAGCATGCCGCGATCCCTGGCTTCCTGCACCATGCGCTTGATCGGAGCTGACTCTGGACTGACTATTGCCACGATTCTGTTCGCCGCTACTATGTTTCCAAAACCGATGTTGATCAGTTGGATGCCCATGTTCTAAGCTCCTTACCTCTAACCTAGCCTCTGAAGCAGTTGTTCCCTTTGCCGTTTCCCTAAACCCTGGACGCGGCGGTTCTCGTTGATGCCGATTTCCCGCATCAGTTTCTCGGAAGTGACTTTGCCCACTTGCGGCAGAGACTGCAGCAAGTAGGTAACGCGCATCCTGGCGACCACTTCATCGTCGGTCCGCTCTAGCACTTCCCGGAGAGTGATACTACCTTTCTTCAGCTTGGCCCGCAGTTCCGCGCGCCTGCTGCGCATCTCCTGAGCCTTTCGCAACGCATTCAACTTCTCTTCCGGGGTCAAAACCGGCAGCGACACTACTGTTCACCTCCTTTGCATGACAGATTCAGCACTTGCAAAAACTGGGCAAGTTGGAACGGCCTCACTCAATATTCTGCACCTGTTCGCGCACCTTCTCCAACTCACTTTTCAGCTCCACCACCAGGCCCGCAATCTGCACATTGCTGCCTTTGGACCCGATGGTGTTCACCTCACGGTTCATTTCCTGTATCAGAAAATCAAGCTTGCGCCCTACCGGTTGGGTAGAGTGCAGCAGCTCCTTCAGCTGGTGAGTGTGACTGCCCAAACGTACCAGTTCTTCATCGATGCTGCATCGGTCAGCAAATAGGGCTACTTCTGCCATGAAGCGTTCCTCGGTTAGGGTTGTCCCATGCAAGAGGTCCCGTAAACGCTCGCTGAGACGCTCGCGGTAATCCTCCACAACTTGCGGAGCGATCTGCGCGATCTGCGCCAGCAGGCCTTCAATACGCGCGATCTTCTCCTTAAGGTCCGCGCAGAGACGCTCACCTTCTGCGGCACGCATCTGCTCCAGATCATCGAGGGCTGCCGCTGCCGCTTGGCCAAGCACCTGCTGCAGATCCTCCCAATCACATTCTGGTTCCTCCACCTCTAAAACACCAGGTAGAGTAAGGATCTGACTCAGGGTGATCGCCTCGTCACTTCCCAACAATCCTTTGATCCCCTCCAAGGCTCGGACATAGCCCTGCAGCAGAGGGGCATTTACCTGTACATTTCTCTCTTTTTGCTCAAACTCCTCCACCGAAACGGCAGCGTCAATTCTGCCTCTAGAAACTCGTTCAGAGATTACCCTGCGCAGCACCTCTTCTGCCTGACTGTACTGCTTGGGTATGCGCAGAAAGATATCCAAATACCGATGGTTAAAGGCCTTAAGCTCTATGCGCACTACATACCGCACTCCCGCGGCCTCGCCCCGCCCAAAGCCTGTCATGCTCTTAATCACGGGTTTCCTCCAAAGCTTAGTGTATTACTCGTTTTATTCTGGCTCTGGTAAAATAATCCTGCCAGCTCATTAAACTTTCAAGAAGGAGAAATGCCTTCTCACTGCCCGCTTAAGCATGAGGCCCACTGTTTCAGCAAACAGGGGGAAAGAGGCGAAAACACCGACCAAAAGCCAGTCATCAAGATTCAAAGGCACTGTTTGGAACAACCTGCCCATAAAGGGAGTATACAGCAGAAAGATATGCGCGCCACCTGAGATGAGCACGGCCAAGATCAGGTACAGGTTTCCCCAGATGCCCAGCTCAAAAAGGGAGTGGCGTTCGTAACGGCATTGGAAAGCGTAGATAAGCTGAGCAAAAACCAAAGTGGTGAAAGCCAGGGTGCGGCTGCGCTCCAGCTGGCCGGGATAGAACCACAGGCTGAACACGAACAGGGTGACTGCCGCCAGGCTGATGGTCACCCCAGAAAACAGAATCCGCTTGAGCAAGCCTCGGGCCAAGACCCCTTCCCGGGGATTGCGCGGTTTTTGCAGCATAATATCGCGCTCCACCGGTTCAAGACCCAAGGCGATAGCGGGCAGGCCATCGGTCACCAGGTTCATCCACAAAATCTGCAGAGGAACGAGGGGCAGCGGCAGGCCCAGCAGGGTCGCCACCAGCATGGTGAGCACTTCCCCCACGTTGCAGCCCAAGAGGTAGCGGATGAACTTGCGGATGTTGTCGTAGATCCCCCTGCCTTCCCGCACTGCCTTGATGATGGTGCCGAAGTTGTCATCTAGGAGCACCATGTCTGAGGCTTCCCGGGTCACATCGGTTCCCTGTACCCCCATGGCTATTCCGATATGGGCCTCCTTCACCGCTGGAGCATCGTTCACCCCATCGCCGGTCATGGCCACAACTTCCCCGTTGGCCTGCAGCGCCCGGACAATGGACAGCTTGTGGGCGGGCTCTACTCGGGCGAAAACCGCGGTGGACTTGATGTCCTCCTTTTGCTCCAGGGGAGTCAAGGCCTCCCATTCGGCGCCAGTGAGCACCTGGTGTGCCTCCGGGGTGAACAGCCCGATTTGGTCAGCGATGGCGGCAGCGGTCTTTTTGTGATCCCCAGTAACCATGATAGTACGCACACCCCCTAAGCGGGCAGCCTGCACAGCGCCGGCCACCTCAGGCCTGGGAGGATCGATCATACCCACAAAACCTGTTAAGATCAGCCCCTGCTCCCACTGCTCCTCAGAAGGCAGCTGCCCCCCGAGCGGCTTAAAGGCCGTGGCCAGAACCCGCAGAGCGTGGTCAGCCATGGAGTCAAGCACTGCTAAGGCTTCCCGGCGGCGTTCCTGGGTTAGGCGCACCACCTGAGTGCCCACCAAAACGTGGGTACAGCGAGGCAGCACCACATCGGGAGCCCCTTTGACCAGGGCGGTGTTTTCTCGCCCAGCCTTCACCACCACAGACATGCGCTTGCGCTCTGAGTTGAAGGGGATGCCAGCCACTTCTTGATAGACCCTTCTGAGCTTCCTCTGGCTCAACCCGATCCTCTCCGCGAGGCGCAGCAAGGCCACTTCCGTGGGCTCCCCGAAGAAACTGCCATCTTCGTATACTTCAGCTTTGGTGCACAAGGCACCAACAGCCACCGTGTACCAGAGATCATCTTGGAGCTGGGGATCCACCTGCAGTTTCGGCCGTTCCTGCAGAGTGTAAAGGCCTCTGGCAGTCCAGATCTGTTGGACTTCCATTTGGTTCAGAGTTAGCGTGCCGGTCTTGTCAGAGCAGATCACGGTGGCACAGCCCAGCGTCTCCACCGCCGGCAGCTGGCGGATGATGGCATTCTGCCGGCTCATGCGCTGCACCCCCACAGAGAGGGCTATGGTAACCACCGCCGGCAGCCCCTCGGGAATGGCGGCCACAGCCAATGTGACAGCCACCATGAACATCTTGTAGACAGGCAGGCCCTGCCGCACACCGGCAAGGAATACCACCGCCACGATGGCAGCACAGGCCAGAACGAGGATCTTGCCCAACTGCTGCAGGCGCCTCTGCAGAGGAGTCTGAGCACTCCGCTCCTCCTGCAGCAGGTGGGCGATCTTACCGATCTCCGTGTCCATCCCAGTTGCGGTCACCACTGCTGTGGCAAACCCCCTGGTGACCAAGGTGCTTTTGTACACCACATTTCTGCGGTCTCCCAAAGGCGTGTTCTCATCGCCGAGGAACCGCTCATCCTTGCTCACCGGCACAGATTCACCTGTCAGGTTGGCTTCATCTACACTCAGCAGCTGAGATTCCAACAGCCGAGCATCAGCGGGCACGCGATCTCCGGGTTCCAGGAGGATAATATCGCCAGGAACCAATTGGGAGGCGTCGAGCACGGTCTTGTGCCCGTCCCTGATCACCCGGCAGTGGTCAGCCGCCATCCGGCCCAGCAGCTCGATGGACCTTTCCGCCCGGAATTCCTGGACGAAACCTAGAACGGCATTGAGGAACAGGATGGCAAAAATGGCCGCGGCATCCAAGTACTCGCCCAGCAGTACGGAGATAACCACCGTCCCCAAAAGCACCAGCACCATGAAATCCTGAAACTGACTAAGAAAAATCCGCCAAGGAGAGATTGGCGGTTTGGTTGTGAGCACATTGGGTCCGCAGCGGTCCAGGCGCGCTTTGGCTTCCCGGGAGGAAAGCCCCTCATTGGGGTTGACGCTCAACTCCTGCACGAGTCTAGATATGGGCAGCACATGCCAGTGTCTGAGCACAAACCTCACTTCTTTCCCAGAATAATCGGGCACGTACTTGATGTGCCCGTTCTTCTCACGCCATCTTTATTCTGGGAAAGGGAAAAATAGTACGCCGCGAGCTGAGGCTTTAGCGAACTTAGTTCGCAGCGCGCAGCTCATCTAGGCGGGAAAATACGTGCGCAGCCTGCTCGGCACGGCCTACAGCTTCATAGCTCAACCCTAAGTACTCGAGCATGCTGAGGGATCGGGGTGCTTGCAGCTGAGCCAGCTCTAGCACCTCCACTGCCGCCTCATACTCGCCAAGGTAATACAAGGACTTGCCCAGGCCCAAACGGGCTGCAAAGAAGTCCTGTGCATCTTGGAGAGCCAGTTCAAAGGCTTCCTTGGCCTCCTGGTACTGCTGACGCTCCAAGGCCACACTGCCCACGCCAAAGTAAGCACGGGCCCAGGTTTCCCCATCGGGAGCGGCCTCCAAGGCCTTCCGGTAGCTTTTCTCCGCTTCACTGAGACGCCCCATTTCCAGATAAAGGTCGCCAATGAGGGCATGCACCCAGGCTTCTTCCGGGTGAAGCTGGGAGAACTCCAGATAGTAGCCGAGGGCAGTGCCTGGACGCTGGAGGTGACTGTAGATCAGACCCAAGAGCAGATTCGCTTCTCCCGCTTGAGTGTGCACCCGGGCAGCCTTGGTCAGTTCCTCGATGGCTAGACCCAGGGGATTGATGCGGGGAAATGACTCTTCAACTCTGACCGCATGATAAAACAGCGCCTGAAAGCCGTTCTGCAGATAGTCAACGGACGTGCCGGTCTGGGCCAGGACAACCCCCGATACCACAGCCAACATAACTAAAGCTAGTATTGTGCGCCTCTTCATGAGCAACATCTCCTTACCGGCTCCTTACTTCGCCACTGCCCGCCGATCACCTGCTTAGTTGTGACCGGGATTAGGAGGTGATATAATAGGCAGGCGAGGTGGTAATATGCCCCTAGACGGCCTGACAAT
>ERZ773359.3733-NODE-3733-length-16991-cov-13.023618_pt1 | contig 16991 bp, 14 predicted proteins | sample MGYA00374955_ERZ773359 | MGnify/ENA primary metagenome ERZ773359 (study PRJEB29098, sample SAMN04486028) | biogas fermenter metagenome | study: EMG produced TPA metagenomics assembly of the Biogas fermentation microbial communities from Germany - Plant 4 DNA1... | reverse complement strand
TTTATGATTTTAGTCATGACTATTGAAAGGTGAGAAAAACTAAGATGGGAGATAATTATAAAGACCTTTACCCTACAATTGAATTGGAAAAAACCATTGAAATTGAGAAAATTGTAACCATATATTACTTCGAGTATGCCAAAGATTTTGTCTTTCAGGGTGAAAGACATGATTTTTGGGAGTTTCTCTATGTAGATAAGGGCCAAGCCGAGGTGATGGCTGATACCGAAGGTTATAAATTAGAAGAAGGGGATATTATCTTCCATAAACCCAATGAATATCATAGTGTATGGGCAAACGGTCGAATAGCTCCTAACCTAATAGTCATGTCCTTTGTATGCAATAGTCCTGCTATGAAGTTTTTTGAAAACAAAATCCTTCGAATTGAAACCAACGAAGAAAAAAACATATTGGCTAGGATTATAGAAGAGAGGCTAAATGCTTTCGATGCCCCTCTTTATGATCCCATTAGCTCAAAAGTTATCAAAGATTCAGCCATAATTGGTTCTCAGCAGTTAATAAAACTATACCTAGAACTATTTTTAATAACTTTAATAAGAAACAATACCTATATAGAAAAAAAGAAACGTCTTTCTCTGGTTACTAGGCAAAGGGTAGAAGATGACCTATTAAACAGGATAATAGCTTACATGAAGGATAATGTTGATAATAATATTATGATAGGTGACCTATGTAATGAATTTGCTGTTGGTCGCACTCAGCTTAAGACTCTATTTAAAGATAAACTGGGAACTAGCGCAATGCAATATTTTAGGTATTTAAAAATGGAAAGGGCAAAGGACCTTATTAGAGAAGGCAAGTATAACTTTACTGAAATAGCACAACTACTTAATTTTAGCTCTGTAAACTACTTTTCCCAATCTTTTAAACGCATTGTGGGCATGAATCCCTCCCAGTATGCGGATTCAGTAAAGGGAAAAATAAAACTGCGGAAATGGAGTTAAACTTTCCGCAGTTTTTTTATCTATTCGTCTACAATGGTAGCATCAAAGAAAGTCTTAAACTTAGGTAGCTTATATGCATATTCCTTGCTGAATTCATCAATCTTTTTCCAGTCTTCATCTGATAGCTTCCAGCCTGAAGCTTTTAGGTTTTCTTCCACCTGTCTAGCATTTCTAGCTCCTACTATAGGCGCAGTAATGCCTTCCTTGTACATGGTCCAATTAATAGCTACCTGGGCTACAGTCTTGCCGTATTTCTCAGCAAAAGGCTTTAATTGTTCTGTAACTTTAAGGGCACCCTTGAAATATTCGCCTTGGAAGAGAGGAGCACGGCTTCTCCCATCGTCACTGGGGAATGTAGTATTCTCATCAAATTTTCCTGTGAGAATACCCTGTGCAAGAGTAGAGTATGAAATCACTCCAATATTGTTTTCAATACAAAAATCCAGCACCCCATCACGATCAATTTCCCGCCATACTAGACTATAACATGGCTGTATTACATCCACTTCTCCATATTTCATTGCTTCCTTCATCTGTTCTAAGTTGAAGTTAGATAGGCCAATACTGCGGATTTTTCCACTTTCCTTTAGCTTCATCATTTGTTCCATGGTTTCACCAATGGGTACACCTGTATCAGAGGGATAATGGATGAAGTAAACATCAACATAGTCCATATCCAATGCCCTTAGGCTATTTTCACATGCAGGTATAACTTTATCCCTTTCCATCTCTGTTTTCCAAAGCTTGGTGATAACGGTGATTTCTTCACGAGGCATTGACTTGGTTGCCTGTCCTACTAGTCGCTCTGAATGGCCATTGCCATAAATATACGCAGTATCAAAAGTATTAATACCGCCCTCATAAGCTCTTATGATTGCTTCTAATGAATCCCTATCATCTGCGCCGCCCCAATAGCTACCTCCCATTACCCAGCAACCTAGTATTTGATCTGATACCATTACATCACTATTACCTAATGGCCTCATAATAAATCCACCTCCAAAGTAAATTTATATGCTTTTTCTATATCTTGCTACTCTTTTATCTATTTCTTCATAATCAATGACACCGGTTTCAAGGAATTTGGTAACAGTTTCAAAGGTAGGAATGGCTGCCCTACCACCCATTCTAGTGCATTTGATTGCCGATACTGCGTTAGAAAAACGTGCAGTCTTTTGAGCGTCCCAGCCTTGTAAAAGGCCATAAATAAAGGCTCCATGATATACATCCCCTGCACCTGTTGTATCCATTACATCTACCTTGAAGCCTTCCTCAAAGAAAAATTTATCTCCTTCAATCCCAACACAACCTCGTTCACCCAAGGTAAAAACAACAATATTGGGACCCATGCTTTGGATCTTTTTACAATTGGCTTGGTATTCTTCATCCTTAAATACAGCCTTATAATAAAACTCAGATGCAATAAAAACATCGATTAAGGGAATCATCTCTTCAACGTCTGGATGATATCCATCTGCATCATAAACTACTGGTATACTCTTCTCTCTTGCCCATATGGCTGCTTGCCTAGATGCAGGTGTAGTATCTGCTAGATGAAGATATCGTGCTGATTGTATATAGTCCTTATCAAGATCTTCCACCTCTAGTCTCCTACAATTTCCTGGATAGTATAGGATACTTCTTCCATGAGTATAATCATCTGCTAAAACTATGGAAAAGGGGGTTTCTGCATCTTCATCTATAACCATTTGAGAAACATCAATACCATGATATTTAAAATCATCTATGCAAAATTGCCCATAGGAGCATCCCCCTACCACACCGATCATACCGCATTTTGCCCCTAATCTAGCTAGAGCTACTACGGCAGTAGGGACTTTCCCTCCCCCTTGCCAACTATAATCCTGTATCCTGGCTCCGCTATTTGGCTCTGGTATTTTGGGTATGTTGGCAAGGAGATCTACACATGGTATGCCCACTCCTACAACATCCATTGCTTCTTTCACCCCTTTTTATAAGCTATAAGAGTTAGGATTTAACACTCTTATTTTATTCTTTATATATTCCTTAACTTGATCTTCTATCTGGTTTAAACAACCGTACATATATCCCCGATCATTGCCACTTTCCATATGCTGTTTTGCAGTCCTATAAAAGGCTCTATTATACTCAGTTGCAATGTTAAACTTGCTCATGCCACAGCGAATGGATTCTTGCAACTGATCATCTGGAATATCAGAACCTCCATGCATGACCAAGGGTATATTGGTAGCCTTATGAATTTGTCTTATACGATCAAAATCTAGTGAAGGAGTTGCAATGTAAGGCCCATGCCCATTTCCAACAGCAATAGCTAAGGTGTCCACTTCTGTCATTTCTACAAACTTAGCCGCTTGCCCAGGATCTGTGAAATGGGTGTCGTCGGTGAAATCCTCTAAGTTGCTTCCCGAGCCAACATGCCCCAATTCTGCCTCTACCTCAACACCCATTTCATGGGCAGTCTCTACAACTCTCCTGGTTAATTCTACATTCTTATCAAAATCTAACATAGATCCGTCAATCATAATAGATGGAAAACCACTGTGAGCGCCACGAATAGCATCTTCATAATTATTGCTATGGTCTAAATGAAGTCCTACAGGTATATCCACTTTTGCTGCTAATTCCTTTGTAATACTAGCCACTACCTTCATAGGAATAAATTTTTGAAAACCTGGGTAAAACTGTATTATAACAGGAATTCGCTCCTCTTGTGCAGCCTGTATTACCCAGGCTATAGTTTCATAATTGAAGATATTGAATGCAGCAACCCCATATTCATTCTTTTGTGCGTCTTTAAGTATTGTAGATACTTTTTCAATTGGCATTTTTTCTTCTGTCCCTCCATAATTATTGCAAATTATAGGCTTTTGGGTCCTGTACCTATTACATCCCATTCAATGGGGAGGTAGCGTGTTGCTTCTTGTAAAGCCCGGCTGTACTTACCATATACACCTGCTACATGGTGTATGTAGGGTCCAAAGATAAACTTCTCTTCTACAGATTTCCAGCAGGGAGATTCAAACCATACATAGGAACCTGTTGTTTTAGGGCCATCTATGGCTTTACCCTCAGTAGCAAATAGTTTGTATTGACCATTTATGTCATCACATCTTAGAATTGTTATATCTCCCTTTTTCAACTCCCAGGTAGCCTGTGCATTTATCATTCTAGCGGGTTTATTGGGATCCCTTAGTGAATAGGGGAAGGGTCCGCAATGCCATAGCAACTCCCCATTATCATTTTCAGGATGACGAATAGTTAGATCAGCAAAGAATACAGGCTCTTCGCCCAAAGTTACAGCACTAGCAATTACAGAAGTTAGGGCTCCATTTAAATCCGTTTCACAGGCAAGAGGTATGCCTAAATCCGCCATTTCGCTTACTACCATACATGGAACAACACCAATTTCTTTAGGGAATAGGCTCCAACATTCAATGGCACCGGCCTTGCAGCCTGCTTCCTCCATCATATTTTTAATAGTAAGCTTTAGAGCTGCTATTTTTGCTAATTGCTGGTCTTCCATTTTAGAGCAGTCAATTCGCTCTTTGAAGCTTTCAACTTCTTTCTGAACCTGGGAATCATTGGCCTCCACAAGTTTCTCTACATTTCGTATAATATCTGTAATAGAAAAAGGAACAACTTCGATACCAAACTTCTCCACCATATGTCCTTCACTGGCAATAACACTCATAAACTGTCTTGGTCGTAGACCAATCTGTGCAATTTTCAATCTCTTCATTGTCTTGACAACATTGGCTGCACGGAGGAAGGTAACATATCCATCCATGAATTCTTGGGATTTTACATCAACATTATAGATATAGCTAAAGGTTATATTATTTCGCTGCAATACTTTTGTACTTGCAAAAATACCACACTGAGTATCCCTACCTCTTTTTTCAAAGGTATTAGGATATTTATCCCGGTTACCCCATACTAAAACTGGGACATTAAATTCCCTAGCAACCTTTACAAGGGCCTGTTCCTCTCCAAAGTCACAATGACAGATAAACAGAGCGTCTATATCTGCTTTCTTAAATTTGTCTACGACAGCATCTACATCTTCTAGCTTAAAAAGCACCCCTCTTTCGCAGACATCATCTATATCCACTAACGTTACAACATCCTCTTTAACCCCTTTGATTACCTCAAATAACTTTTCTTTTTCCTCAGCAGCTACATCCAAGCTTAGAAAACTTCTTTTCACCGGTAAAACGCCCACAACAAGTTTTTCCTTATTGGCCATATGGACTCAGCTCCTTTTTCAATAAATTTTATTTTTCTCTTCTCACTATGTGTTTTAGAAATTATAAAAAGAATTTCTTTACAACAGAACGACTGCTACTAGATTTGTAGCGGTCGTTCTGTTGCTGACTTTTATTAGGTAATAAGATGTCTGCTATGAGACCTACTTGTCACACTCCAAATTTCACCATATTATCAAAGCTGATTTTTAGGCTATGGAAGGGATCTCCTGGGCAAAAGTCTTGTTCAACTATAGCAAATTCTACGCCTATATCCTTGCACGCTTTGACAACCTTAGGCCAATCGATGTTCCCTTCACCTACTTCTGCAAAAGCCTTACATACATCCTCCACCTTTTTGGCACCGCCTACTATGGCATAATCCTTAAAGTGGATGATTTTCATACGGCCTTTAACCTTGTAAATCCAGTCCACAACATTGACACCACCAGCAACCAGCCAATGGGTGTCTAATGCAAAATGCAGTCCGTCGGGATCAGTCTCGTCCACAATTATATCCATACCCTTTAGGCCGCCACCTAAGGAGAAGAACTCGAGAGCATGTGGGTGATATAATAGCTTTAAATTCTCTTTTTTCAGCTCTGCTGCAATCTTGTTGATATTTTCCGCATACTGCCTATAGCCGCTTTCACTTTCCCTCATTTCCTCAGGCAGTGTGCCAACAGAAACATATTCAACACCAAAGATTTTAGCCTGTTCAATTGCTTCTTCTATTGCTGCAGGATCCTCTACCATTCTTTCATAGCTGCCGCCTGATGAACAGGTCTCTAAGCCTATGTCATCCAATAAAGCTTTATACTCCTGATGGGTCATAAAGCTAGGGGTCCATGTCTGTACTGAGTCATAACCTATCTCTTTAATTTTATTTAGTGATAACTTAACCTCTTCTAAGCTGCCCATATAGTCCCTAACTGTAAAAGTTTGTACACCTTTTTTCATAAGGCTTTTTCCCACCTTTCCCTATTGTAAGTTTTTATAGAACAAAACCTGTTTCCTTCATGTTTAGATAGCTTGCAGTAAGGGATTCCATAGGGGATAGATTGTGCATGGTATCCTGTTCTACAACCGCCCATTGGATACCTATTTTTTGTGCGGTTTCCAGTACAGGAACTAAGTTAAGCTCACCATTGCCTACTGTGGTAAATATGGGAGCCCATCCCCCTTCTTTTTCACGAGGTTCACCATTTATATAATCCTTTACATGGATAGCTGCAAGGCGATCCTTTATACGTTCCATTACTCGGCAAGGATCTTCAAGTCCGTTGGTCACCCAGCCAACATCAAGCTCGATTTGCAGCTTGTTGGTGTTATATAATAGGATGTCAAAATAGGCAACACCTCTGTGACTGGTCAAGAAATCTTGGTGATGGTTATGATAGCAAAGAGTAATTCCTTCACCTTCAAGTTTTTCTGCTGCTTTCTCCATGGCTTCACAGTCTCTCATAACCTCATCATAAACAGGATCTTGATTCCAGAAAGAGCTGTTTATAGAGCTTACCCATACAGTTGCCCTATTGGTCTTTAACTGCTGAGCTTTTTTTATGATACCTTCATATTCTTCTTCCCGGAGATCCTTTAAGTCTGCTGATACTGTGAGAACCTGCAAACCTAGATCGTGAAATCTTTTTACATTTTCTTCAACATCACCTTTTAGTAATGCTTCGCCACCTTCCATGCCCCTATAACCCAGGGATGCAAGTTTCTCAACATTAGGCCAAAACTCCTCATCTGGCTTAATAAAACCGATCCAACCAGCCTTTAATTTGTCCATTTTATATGCCCCCAATAATTTAATCTGTTGTGCTAGTCCAACGGTTGCGGTACAAAATTCCTAATGGCTATTGATAAAGGTATTGAACTAGCACAATAGTTTGATTTATACTCTTTACTAGTTGTCTAAACAAGCTTCAATATATGAACCTGCAATATATCCTGATGGTAGCGGAGCAGGACGCTCAACTTTTGTGGTCATTTCATATACCTTGCCGGTATTGCAGCTTTCCATTATACCGTGAATAACCTCAAAAGCATGTAGACCCATCTCTGCACTACATCTGTGAGGCCTGTTGTTGCGTATGGCCCATGCCATATCAGCTACTCCTATGCCGCGGAAATCTTCTGTGTATCCATGAGTTAGAGGTATCTCATATGGTGGGAAATCTTGCCATGATCCGTTGTTGCGTTTTAGATATACAGGTCCGCCAAAAGTATTTGGATCGGGACAAATTAGAACACCTTCTGTTCCGTATATCTCAAGTCGTGGAATTTCTCCAAAGGCCTCAGAAATGGTAGCAATAGTACCATAGTAACCTTGTTCAAATTCTAAAGCACCAACTAGCATATTGGGTGTGTCAAAATCAAAGCTTTCTTTGTAGCGAGGATGTCTTGGATTTTCATATACATAATTCTTTTCACGAGTTTTTGCAAAGCCTGATACCCTTTTTATTCCGCCAAGGAGATGAATAAGAGCGTGGAGATAATAGCCTCCCATATCAAAGGGTATACCTCCGCCAGGTGACATAACAAAAGGCATGCGATCTGTTTCTATTTCTCCCCTCATATGATAACCCCTCATAACCATAGCAACAGCATTTAGGGGTTCACCTATAAGACCTGCATCAAGAATTCTACGTGCAGTCTGTAAGCCTCCACCCAAGAAAGTATCAGGAGCCATGCCTATGCGCAAACCTTTTTCTTTGGCTATTGATACTAATTCACGGGCTTCATCCATTGTGACTGCCATCATTTTTTCGCTGTGAACATGCTTGCCTGCCAGCAAGGCTGCTTTAGTAACTTCATAGTGGGAAAGTGGATATGTAGTGTTGACAACAATTTCAATTTCAGGATCTTGATAAATTTCTTCATTGGTCATTTGTTTAATTCCGAATTCTTCTGCTCGATTTTTGCTGCGTTCAGGAATAATATCGGAACATCCCACAACTTCTAAAATTGAAAACTCCTGGGTCATATTCCTTAGATAGGTTTTACTTATAGCTCCAGAACCAATGAGCCCTACTTTTACAGGTGATACCTTTGCCATAATATTACTCCCCTTCCACTTAATTTATTACTATTATAATATATATTAATAAATATATATTATAAAATTGGCAACAATATCCTAATTTTATATACTACAGTTTAATTAGGCCATACACTATCCAGGGCTTCCTTAACCATTCTTACTTTTTCATCTGGATCCTTCATGATCCTGAATTTCTCATAGAAAGGCTCAACCACCACTGGACCTTCATAGCCTATGTGCTTTAGATTTCTTAAAAATTTGGGGATATCAATAACTCCAGTTTCTCCAGGTAGCATTCTAGGACTATCTGGAAGTTCATCATGAGCATAACCTTCCATAGCATCGTTTACATGAACAAGACCAATCTGATATGCATAAAGAGATTTAACGATATCCATGTTATAACCTGCTGTATGACAATGATATGAATCTAATAAAACTCCACAGTTGCCTGTACCAATTGAGTCTGCTAATCGTAGTATTTCTGGTAGGGTGTGTATGAAAGGATATTTTTTACCTTCATAGATTTTCTTACTGCCTAAAAACTCCAATCCTAGAAAGATGCCGTATTCTTTTAATAAGAATGCATAGGGTCTTAAACGACGGACAATATTGTCGTATTCCTCATCATAGGGCAGAGTTTCGCTAAAAGATAATATATAAGTAGATGCTCTGGTACCACCGGTTTTTCGCACAGCTTCCAGCAATCTTGGTAATTTCTCTAAGCCTTCTTTATAAGTTTCTTCATCGCCCTTAAAGCTGTCAGGAAGATTAAAACCAGCGTTGATTATACCATACTTATCCATAGCAGCTACTACATTATCAATGCCTGCTTCAAGAATCTTTTCGGGATTCATACGCAAGCCGGTAAAACCGTGTCGAGCTGCAAGCTCTATGCCTTCAAGTAAAGGCATGTCTATTCCTAAGTCCTCTAATCCCAGCGCTTTATACAATCTTTTTACCCCCTTATATTAATATCTTTATTAAAATAATATAATCTAACTACTTAATAGTTTCTGGTGGATAAGCTTGGACTAAGCGTAGTGAGGTGCTGGATTTATTTTTCAGGATAGGATTCTTGATTCCCGCTGGCAAAAAGATTTCGTCACTTTTTTTGATATCCATAACTCCCCCATCATAAATTATCTGGCCTTCTCCTTCAGTCACTATCCCTATAGAAAAAGTGCCAGTATCTCTTAAAGCAAATTGGTCTTTTACTTCTACCTCTACTACTCCAAAATAAGGAGTCTCATCCTGACCTAAAAGTACAGTTTCAGTCCCTCCCTCTTCACGTCTTACAACTTTAGGAGGGACTTTATATTTATTAATATTTTCTTTATAACTATATCCTATATATCTATAACAACCTAATAGTCGTTCATTATATTCCCGTTCCTTTTCTTTGGAGTCAAAGGTTTTCTTTCTTACTCCAACAGTAATATCTGAGGATTCTTGCACCTCAATCAAGAAACAACCCGGTCCAACTGCATGAGGTACTCCTGCGTCAACAAAATACATCTCTCCAGGTGATACATAAATCTTGTGACATAGGTCTTCCATAGCTTTTATATCCTGTTGATGATAAAGCTCCTCAAATTTCTCACGAGATATTCCTTCCTTAAAGCCTAACAAAACATAGGGAGGCTCGTCTTGGTCCTCTCTGACTCCAATGATATACCAGCTCTCAACTTTACCGAAGTCTGAGTTGAAATATTTCTTAGCATATTCCCTGGTAGGATGGGACTGTAATCCCAGCTGGTTTTTGGCATCTAATAGTTTTACCAATATACATGTCTCATTTCCAAATTTATCATAATGCTTATCTCCCAGGAGTTGCCTAGGATATTTGTCAATTAAATTCTTTAGCAGCATTACCTCTCCTGTAGGCAATATTACCTCAGAGAGGCCCAAGTTTTCATCATTTTCTGCATTTATAGCACGGGTAGTTGAGCCTACCCATGCTTCCGGTTTCCCATCATCTATACATTCCTTTTTCCCTCTAAACCTGTCTATCTCTCTTCCACCTGGATATCTGGGTATCTTATTGGGTACTAGCTGTAATGGAACCTCCCAAACCTTCAAATCCATGACCACCCTTCTAGCTACATTACTATAATAGCTGTAGCCTGGTATTATCCTTTAACTGAACCAACCATAACACCTTTAATAAAGTATTTCTGACAGAAAGGATATACTATTAAAATAGGAACAGTAGCAATTACAATATTAGCTGAAATTACACTCTGAGATGTAATGGTTTGCGCGTGGGTAACAGTTATACCTTGTCGTTTCATAGCCTCTTCAGTACTGGTAATAATCTCTCTCAGAACTGCCTGCAATGACCAGAGATCCCTAGAATTTATATATAGAATGGTTGAGAAGTAATTATTCCAATAACCTACGGCTACAAATAGACCTATGGTAGCTAATACAGCCTTGGATAATGGTATTATTATTTTAAAGAATATTAGCAAATCAGATGCTCCATCGATTCTAGCTGACTCCTCTAAACTCTCTGGAATACCGGCAAAAAAGTTTCTCATTATGAAAATATTCCATGCGCCGATAGCACCAGGCAGTATGTGGGCAAGAATATTGTCAATAAGCCCTAGGTTCTTAACAAGTAGATAAGTTGGAATCATACCACCATTAAAGAGCATGGTAAATAGTACATAAAAAGAGAAAAAACCTCTCCCTTTAAGTCTTTTTTTAGACAAGGGATATGCAGTAGTAGCTGTGAAAAATGTAGCATATAAAGTACCTACAACAGTTACTATTACCGACACTTTGAAACCTGACGCAACAGTAGGATTTCTTAGGATTGTTTTATATGTCTCTAGAGTAAAACCTCTAAACCATAAGAACAATCCTCCCTTCATGGCCAGATGAACTTCACTAAAGGAATACATAATTATATGCCAAAATGGATATAGCATTAATAACATTAATACTATCATTAAAATTACGTTGAATACGTCGAATATTCTTTCACCAATAGTTCTTTTAATATGACTACCTGCCATCTTTATCCCTCCCTTACCATAATCCTTCTTCGCCTAGTCGCTTCACGATAGAATTTGTTGTAACAATCAAAATCATGGCTATACCATTTTTAAATAGACCAGCAGCTGATGCTAAGCTGTAATTGCTGTCAACAAGTCCTTTTCTATAAACATAAGTGTCTATAATATCTCCCACTTCATAAACTAAAGGATTATAGAGAAGGAACACTTGATCAAATCCTGCATTTAAAATATTACTTAGGTTAAGAATAAGCAAAACAACTACAACACTGCGAATAGCGGGCAGGGTTATATGCCATACCTGTCTAAATCGACTTGCACCGTCTACAGTAGCTGCTTCATATAAGGTTGGATCTACGCCAGATATAGCTGATAAATAAACGATAGTTCCCCAACCTACACCTTTGTAGATGTCAGTTATTACAAGTATAGATCTAAACATGCTTTTGCTTGCAAGAAAGTCTACTTTCCTGCCACCCAAACGAACAATTATATCATTTACAACTCCAGTTGTAGGGTTCAAAAATGTTACAATAAGTCCTGCGAATATTACCCAAGAAATAAAGTGGGGCAGATATAAAATTGTCTGTGCTGTTTTCTTAAAATGTTTATTCCTTAGCTCATTTAATAAAAGAGCCAAAATAATTGGAGCAGGAAATCCCCATATTAGTTTATAGGTACTAATTAATAGTGTATTAACTATTACCTGTGAAAAATCGGGATTTCTAAAAAGCCTTTCAAATTGCAAAAATCCTACCCAAGGGCTTTTGGATATACCAGCAAAGATATTGTACTCTTTAAATGCGATAACTACCCCATACATTGGGATATAGTTAAAGATAAATAAAGCCACAATTCCTGGTAATAATAAAAGGTACAAGTACTTGTCTCTAGTCAGATACTTCATAAAATTTTTAAATGCAGAAGGTTTTTTCTTAGTAGTTAAAACATTCTCTGCGCTAGACATCTTATCACCTCTTTTTTTTAAGATACTGTAAGACCAAAATTGGTCTTACAGTATCTATTATCTAACTAAATTATATATTATAGTTTAGATAAATCGCTTATCGCTTTAAATCGCTTTCATAAACCTTCATGAATTCTTCAAGTTCAGCTTGTTGTGCTTGATAGAATTCATTAGCCTCGTCTTCTACTTCTTGACCACCCATTTGATAGAATTTCTCTACATACTTATCAAATTCATCAATGCTGTAGTCACCTGCAATAATACCGTAGAAGATCTCATCTCTTAGGCTTTCAATATCTGCGCCGTATTCAGCCCACATAGGTCTAACCTGTTCTTTGAAACGTACTCTAACGTCTCTTAGAGGTTGTGAAGTTTCAGCTCTCTTATTGAATAGTTCTAGAACCTCTGGAGAGTTTTCAATGTTAGCTTCGTCTTTTCTGTTGAAGAACCATTCTAGTAGGTTTAGACCTAGTGAAGTTGATTCTTCAGCTGATACAAGAGTGTTTAGTACGCCATCTACTACCTCATAGTGCTCTCCTTCAATACCCCATTTTCTAAACTTGAAGAATTCAGGAGAAGCCATTTCATCTAATACCTTAACAACAGCTTCAGGATCCTCTGCAGCGCTGGTTACGGATACAAAGCACCATCCGCCTAGATCCTCAGGCTCGTCAGCTGCGAATCCATCGGGACCTTTTATAGGTTCAATGTAGATGTATTCGCCATCAGGATTGTTTTGCTTGAAGGAAGTCATTGTTGTATTGCTGGGATTAAAGTATGCAACCCATCTGTAGGCAGATCCAAATACTCCGTTAACCATTAGTTCTTCAAAGTCATTAGAAGTTAACATTGTAGGATCAATTAGGTCTTCCTTAAAAGCATCTTGTAATACTTTCAAAGCTTCCTTCATCTCTGGCAATACTGAACCATGTCTTACAGTACCGTCTTCAGTTACTACAAACTGATGAGGTTGTGCTTTGAATGGATATAGGAAAGGTGCAAAGCTTCTCCATTCTCTAGCAGCTCCTGAGAAACCATAGGTGTCATTCTGTCCATTACCATCAGGATCATTATGAGTAAAGGCTCTTAGAACTTCAATATACTCGTCTAAGGTTTCTGGAACTTCTAATCCTAAGTTATCCAGCCAGTCTTTTCTAATCATAGTTGTCATACAGCTGGGCTCTGCTACGTCACCAGGTAATCTGTACAGTTTTCCATCCTGATAGGAATAGAACAATGTCTCTGGTGAATAGTAGCTTAGGATGTTGTTTCCATGCTCCTTTAGATAGGGCATCATGTCAACAATTAATCCTGCATCAATCCATTGCTGGAACTCTTTTTCCATGCCGCTCCACCATAGAACATCTGGCATTTCATCAGGGTCACTCATGAGCAAGTTGGTCTTTGTCTTTACGTCATCCCAACCTGGCAGCATGATTAAATCAAGTTCCACATTTAGTCTTTTCTCTATCTCTTCTTCCATCCAGCTGTTTTCTGTTTTAGGACCTCCCATTAGGGTCATGGAGATTTTTAAAGGTTCATCTTTTTTAACGTCATCTCCATTGTTAGTTCCTGCTGTTCCCTTGTCATTTGTATTGGCATCATTAGAGCCACAGCCTGCTAAACTAACAAAGAGAAAGCAGACAACTAATCCTAGGATAAACCATTTTTTCATGCAGAAATCCTCCTTTTATATTTTGTTTATTTTATTTTTTATTTATTGACAACTTGATCTTAAAGATCAAGTTGTCAATAAAATTGTAAAATCATTGTCCTTTATATTTTGTAGGTGCTGTCTTTAGCACTATATCTTGCTCCTCTAGATCTGCGTAAACATCTATGACTCTTTCTTCTCCAGGGAGCATGTGGAAGTAATTATCTGAAAGCTTTATATCATCCCTGAGATCTAGATATACAAAAGGTACAAAGTTATCAGACTTAACTGTCACTCTTGTTAAATTGTCTTTTCTCTGTACGTCTACAATCTTTACTGCAGGCTCAGGGAATTTGTAATCCCTATAGTAAGATCTCAGGCTTACTGCTGATAAGATATCATGGTTATTTATTGCTTGTATAAAGTGTGTACCTACACTGGTATCTCCACAGCAGTCAAAGGTCAATACAACTCTTCTACTAAAGGCTGGTAAATTAATTGTTGTAGTATTTGTATTTCTTTCACTGCCGTCAAAGCTTACATAGCCATATTCTACATCCACACTTATATCTTCAGGTGTTTCATTGATTCCAACAACATTAATTTTGTCATCTTCTTGACGGAGAATAAACATAGTATGAGCAAAAGCTCTTTTTAGGAAATAGAATGAAACCTTTCTGGTCAAGTAGTAATCTATTATTGTCCAGCCTGTTTCTGGCCAACAATCATTATACATCCATATTAGATCCCCATGACAATACTCTTTGTATCTTAGGGATTCTGCCAATTCCTTATATAGAGAGCCCTGCAACAGACCGCCGTATAGCAGATAGCCATCCATGTCCAGATTGGAATAATCGGTTAAATGTCTATCTATTGCTTCTGCTATGGCATTATGCTTTCCTTCTTGTTCTCCATGATGAGTCCAAATCTCACCTTTGTATACAACTTCCTCACCATCATGGAAGCGAATTACAGAGCTTTTCTTCAATGGTCCATGGAATCCAAACTCACTCATGAACTTAGTATAGAGCCTATCAAAAGCTTCTAGTTCAAACCTAAATCTCATCCTTGTGCTCTCATCCCTGCCCAACCAGCGCCATACGTGAGAATCTCCAATTTCCTGGCTATTGGCAATGGCACCTCCAAACGGAGAAGAAGGTTGGTAAGGAATGTATCTACAATTATCTCTAACTGCCTTAGGCTGTATATAATTAAATATTTTTGCTCCATGGAAGGTTTCTACTGTTTCTTGACCCCTAAACCAATCTGTAATGGATTCATGAATTTCATTATTACCTGTCCACACAGCCATACAGGCATAATTTCTCAGTCTCTTGGTTTGATAATCTGCCTCTCTGGTAGCTTCTCTCTCAAACCACTCTAGATGATCTGGATAAAAAGCACATGCATACATGAAATCATGCATTAACATTATGCCATATTCTGAACATTTCTCGTAGAATACATCTGGTTCGTATAAGCCTCCGCCCCACATTCTTAGCATATTGAAGTTGGCTTCAGCTGCCTCTCTTACAAGGGTTTCGTACTTCTCATCGGTAATTCTTAGGTAGACAGAGTCCGCAGGAACCCAGTTACCACCCTTGCAGAAAGTTTTAACTCCATTTACTTCAACAGCGAATAGTCTCTCGTTTTCATTTATACGGTCTTGGTTTAGTTTGATGGTCCTAATTCCTATCTTGAAGGGCTTGTACTCGTTAGTTACCCCTCGGCATGTTACCCTAATTTCAACAGTATAGAGCTCCTGCTTACCCATTCCATTAGGCCACCACAGTTTGGGATTATCTATTTCAGCAATAGTATCCCAGAAGTTTAAACCACCGTTTATATGAAGATCGCAGCTTTCACTCCATACTACTTCATCATCATATTTTATATTAACTTCTAGTTTGGCATCGTCTGATGAATATTCACAAAGGTTGTCTATTGTAACTTCTACTCCTAGATATGCTTTATCGTCAGTAATCTCTTTGGTGTATACATACGCTCCATCAATAGAAGCACCACTGATTGCTTGTAAATAAGCATTGCGCCCTATACCACAAGTAGGTACAGGCTTACACCAATCCCAACCATAGCTGAATTGAGGTTTTCTTAAATAAATCCTTCTGTCTTGAGTTGCATGTGGACTGGCACAATAATATGAAATGGAGTCTTTCTCTAAATGATCCTCAATACCACTAGTTAACCTGATTAATATATAGTTGTCCCCTTCTTTCAAGAAGCGCTTAACTTCCTCTCTAAAAGGAACAAAGGTATTTCTGTGTTTACCAATAGGTATGCCATTTAAAATAATGTCGGCTTTGTGATCAAGAACATCAAAATTTAAAAATACTTTTTCTTCTTCTAAAAGATCACTGCTTACATGAAACTCCTTGTAAAACCACCAAGATAGGTCTTTGACCCAATAGCAATCCTTGGTATTGGTCTTATTTAATGGCTCTTCTATAATGCCATTTTCCACAAGTGGAACTAGTACATCGCATGGCACAGAAGCATTGATCCATCCTTCTCTTGTTGGAAAGACATTAGGACCTTTTTGAAGTACTTCAAACTTGCCTTCAGGGCGATTTAATACTTCCACATAGCGGTCTGCTCCTACATCTAAAAACTCGGCTCTTAGCTTCCATTGCCCAGATAGGTCTATTGTTTTCACTAGATACCCTCCCCAAATAAATTATATGTGTGTATCATAAATTAATGAACATTCCTAATATTGTGAACTCATAAACTACTATACTTTATCATTCTGTCAAACATATTAAGGGGTAAGTTAATAAGTAACCTAGTTAGTCAAAAGGTAAATACGAAAGATGTACTGTTTTTATAAATTTTGCTTCGATATTTGCTGCTGAAAATCTACTATTTATACAAATAATCACTTAATATAATTGGTAAATATGAACAAATTCCTAATAAATATATTGCTGTTTCATTATGAACTCTGATAATTTTTAGAAATTTATCTAAATATTATCTTCATAATATATTTCTAAACTTTTTGTAAGTCGATTATACATCTCTTTTAAAAATATGTCAACGTCATTTGTAAAAAAATCATGAAAAAA
>ERZ773359.3727-NODE-3727-length-17015-cov-4.616804_pt1 | contig 17015 bp, 13 predicted proteins | sample MGYA00374955_ERZ773359 | MGnify/ENA primary metagenome ERZ773359 (study PRJEB29098, sample SAMN04486028) | biogas fermenter metagenome | study: EMG produced TPA metagenomics assembly of the Biogas fermentation microbial communities from Germany - Plant 4 DNA1... | reverse complement strand
GCAGCGGTCTCCAAAACCGCGTGCCGCGGGTTCAAGTCCTGTCTCCCCTGCCAGAAATAGAAAATCCTATTCAAGTGCAGTAAAGCATTTGAATAGGATTTTTTCTTTTTTAAGCTAAAAGCATTGACCGCACGTTCTGAATCTTATGTTCAAAAAAATATTTATTACATGATAAATGATAAACACTTTAAACCTTGCACTATCAATCTATAGCTTCGTCTATAAAATGGTAATTAATTTTGATTTGTTCCTTCACATAATATTTCTTCTAGAACTTCTAATAGCATATCATAATATACTAATTGCTTAGATTTCTTTTTGCTCCTAAAGTCTTGTAAAATTACATATACTACACCAAGAAAAATATAAGTTATTAAAATTCCTATAATAATAAACCCCTCGATTGGCTTAGCGAAATCTATTATAATTGCTAAGACACCTATTATTATTGCAAGTACTGATAAGCAACTTGCTGACAAACTCTCAACATTTAAAGATTCCAGTGCTCTCCTCTGGGCTTTATAACTCAAAAGTTGCTCCTCAATATTTTGTTTTCTCATTTTTCCCATAGTGCGATATTTGGTTTTCATGTAACCTCTTAATTCTATAAAAGTATTAAGATTTTTCACGCCCAATTGTGAATTAATAAATTTAATAATAGTATCTTTATTTAATTTAATTCCTTGCAATGACTTGGAAGGCAATACTATCTCATCTCCTTTCTGTTTCATTATTCGATACAAAAGAAAAACTTCTTCACTCTCCCTTTTCGCTGCGTACTACCATCATAAGATTCATAATGAAGCTCAGTTGACTTAAAGCATCCGGTTAAAGTACACTAAAGATATTGAACGTATGTTCTTATAAGTGTTTTATTGTAAGGAGCAGCAGATTGGCTAAGAACAAGAAGCCTGTTGATAATGTATTGACAGACGGGTCTGAACCAAATCCGGAATTATCCAAATTCAAAATATCTGTAAGAGGTTTGGTATCATTCAGCATACCAAATGATGAATCCTGGAGTTTTTCTTCATACCGCATGGCACATGAGGGTACTCTCGCCCATTCAAAACTGCAGGCTATAAACAGGGAAAAAGGAGATTATTCTTCCGAAGTCCATCTTTCTCATACCTTTCAGGTCAAAGACTGCCTAATAGAATTAAGCGGGCGAGCGGACGGCATCTGGAATATTGATGGCAAATATATAGTCCATGAAATCAAGACTTCCGCCACCCCTCTGTCAGAAATAGGTGAAAACTTCAGCGAATATCACTGGGCACAGGGAAAGTGCTATGCCCTTCTCCTTGCGGAAACCAAAGAACTTGATGAAGTTACCGTCAGGCTGACTTACTATGACAGTGAAAATAACAACGAAAAATCATTTGATAAAACTTTTTCAGCAGAAAAACTACGTAAGTTTATTAAAAGCCTGTTATACCCTTATGCCACCTGGGCATTGGGGCAGGCCAAATGGAAGGAACTTAGAAACCAGTCCATTCAGAATATAGTATTCCCATACCCCTCGTTTAGAAAAGGACAGAAACTCCTGTCCTATAATGTTTTCAAATGCATAGAAGACAGCAGAAGGCTTTTTGTTCAGGCGCCAACAGGAATAGGAAAGACCATGGGTGTCCTCTACCCTGCAATTAAATCCCTGGCGGAAGGTAAAATAGACAGACTATTTTATTTGACTGCCAAGACTACCACCCGGGGAATTGCAGAAACCGCTTATGACATATTGACTCAACAAGGCCTAAGGCTGAGGGCTATCACCCTTACTGCCAAGGACAAGCTGTGCCTTAATGACACAAAGAACTGTAACCCTGAAAAATGCCCTTTTATTGAGGGATTTCAGTACCGCTGCAAAAGAGTGGCAAATCAGCTCTTAAAGAAAAACGACTTTTTCTCTCGGGAAATAATAAGCGAAGCCGGGCTCAGGCATGGGATATGCCCATTTGAACTTAGTCTGGAACTTGCTATGAGCTGCGATCTTATTATATGCGACTATAACTACGTTTTCGATCCAAGGGTTTATTTAAGGCGCTTCTTTCAGCAAAAAGGATATGAAAACTATCTTATCATGGTGGATGAAGCCCACAACCTCTATGACCGGGCAAGAGAGATGTACTCTGCTTCCATAGACGTTAAGACAATAAGTGATGTTTCCAAAGAAATTAAAAAGGAACAACCCGAAATATATCGTACTCTCAGGGAACTCAAAAAGACATTGACTTCTCTGGAAAAGACGGCAGAAGAACCACAAACTGCCGCGGGAATAAAATACTACACATATAAGGAGCCTCCCCTGCTTTTAAAAGAACCCCTTGAGAAATTTATTCTGGCAACGGAAAACTGGATTATGGCTTTTAATGAAGAGGAGTCATATACAGATTCTTTGTTTACCTTGTTTTTTGACTTGCTCCACTTTAAAAATGTCCTTGACCTTTATTCGCCGATTTACAGGACATTATTAACGGGAAGCAAGACCAAACTTCAGTTAAGCCTTTTATGCACAGACCCTGCTCCAATGCTGAACAAGACCATGGAGAAGGCAAGAAGCACCATACTGTTTTCTGCCACATTGTCCCCTCTGTGGTATTTTAGGAATATTCTTGGGGGTACTGAAAGTGACATCACCCTGAGACTTCCTTCCCCTTTCCCCAGTGAGAATCTTCTGGTATGCATTGAAGACAGGATTGAAACCCGGTTTTCTCAGAGAAAGCAGTATCTTGAAGCTACCGCCTCGGCAATCCACAGCTTTTCTGTGGCTCACAAAGGGAATATAATGGTATTCTTCCCGTCCTATAAATACATGCAGGATGTCCTTGATATCTTTAAAGGATATGAAGGCGATTTTGAAATAATCTTTCAGGACAGAGAAATGAGCGAACAGTCCCGGGAAGAGTTTTTGGCGAAGTTTGAGCCAGACGGTAACAAGACTCTCATAGCATTTTGCGTGATGGGAGGAGTATTTGGTGAAGGTATTGATTTAAAAGGAGATCTGCTCACCGGTGTAATAATAATAGGTGTTGGACTTCCCCAGGTGTCACCTATACAGGAGATTTTGAGGTCTTATTTTCAGAAAAAAGGACAGCCAGGCTTCACTTTTGCTTACACCTATCCCGGAATAAACAAGGTCCTTCAGGCTGCGGGGCGGCTTATTCGCTCTGAGGAAGACAGAGGTGCGCTGCTATTAATTGATTCACGATTCTCAACCCGGGAATATCAAAGCCTTCTTCCAGAGGAATGGCAACCTATACCACGTACATCTTTGGGATTTGATTTAAAAGAAGAGATTTATAAGTTCTGGAGTAAGAATTAATGAGTCTGTCTCATTTCTAAGTCGAAGACTGAAAAAATCTTTGAATTGGCAAGTTAGAGCTTTCCAAGAATCTAATTATATTGAAGTGCAAATGGCTCAGTCTTTAAGCAATCCGCAGGCGAAGGCAAAAGCTGTTGGCGAAATGCGAAGTTCGATTGGAGGCAATCGACAGGACGTCGATTGAGCGGCGCTTGCCTGGACGGCAAGTTCGCCCGCGTACTCCAAGAGAACGAGTATTGAGCCTTACAGCTTTCCTGAGCCGAGGACGCGAAAAAGACTGAACCATTTGCATGTTATAGTTTTTAGAGTTGAGAATGAGGAGAAGAACCGGATACTAAGTCAAACTTACATATTCTTAACTAAAAAATCCCAAACTTCTTGTGGCTCACATTTATATTGAATCTCGTGATAGTCCCGCCTGAAACAATATAGGCCATCTTTTCATTGGCAAGATACACACCGGAAATGTTCATTTTGGAAGTGTATGTGTCCATTATTTCTCCGTTTGAATTTATGAATAAGATTTCATGCCCTGATATAAGCGCAGCGGTTTTGCCTGAAGAAATTATACCTGTGACAACATCGTCCACGATTAGCTCTTTTTTTACACTTGAGTCCTGGTTAAGGATTCTTACATTTGTCACATTCCGGTTTTCCCTGGAGTATATTTCAGTATCGCGCTCAGCATACACAGGATACTTTCCGTCAATTACAGAGGCTGCAGTTATCAAAGAATCTGCCGTTTTCTTTTTCCATACGGTATTGAACATATTATCAATAAGAAAGATGCTCTTTTCTCCGTAAAGGAAAAGCTTGTCCCCTGCCGGCATTCCTTTTGCCATAACTTCATTGTCTCCCCTTATACTGGCTTTCTGGGCCATGGCAGGATCGAGGAAATCAAAGAAGCTGTTGGTCTCAAGACCCGAAATGTCTACCCCGTTAACCACAAAGGTGGCTTTTTCAAATGTAGGGTAATGGCTCACTGATACAGGATAGTAATTGGATATATTCCTTATGGAAACCTCCTGTCCGTCCAGTGACCAGGCACGGATACTTCTTTTGTATCCTGCTTCCTTGCTGTTTGTAATAAGAAGAATCCAGTTTTCAGATATGCTTGCATAGACAATATCCTCGTTCAGAGATTTCTGCCAAAGGATTTTCCCGTCATCCAGGAGAGCCAGGAAGCGGCCCTCCAGATCAGCAATTATAGCTCTCTGTTTATATGAGTGTATGTGCGGCTTGTTGAGGGAAACAGGGATATAGGCCTTCTCGTTTCCGTACATGTCAATGATCCGCACAGAGCTTTTCTCAGCTATAACAAAATTATTGGAGACAGTGGCTGCGGAAAAATACTCACTGTTTTCGTATGTGCCAATATTTCGTACCTTTTCGGTCAATTCTGCCTTACTCTTTAAAACTATTTTGCTGTACAGCTCGTTATACCCCTCTGTGAACACATTAATCGGATTTATGTCCAGAAAGGCATAGACCGCCACCCCTATAACTAAAACAAATATAAACAGAAACAGGGCCAGTTTAATCAAACTGGAACCCTTGCGTCCTTTTCTGCGTTCATTTGTGTTTTCGGTTTCCATTGGCATCTTTTAAGAGTCTATCTCCTTTTTTGTGGGTTGTAATTTTTAAATATGCCCAAAACTTCCTGAGCTTTGACATAAGGCTTGTCATTTGCATTTCGGAGTGTTATAAGACTTTTATTAAGGTGATCTCTTGTCTGAGTATCTATAATTCCGGTGACTTTAAGTCCGTTATCCGTTTGATACTTTTTAACAGCATCAACGGTTTCCTGCCCAAAGCTCATATCGGGGGTCGATTTTAAATACCCCAGAGCTTTTAACACCCCTTCAGCATTATATACTTCTTTGTTGTAAATTTGAAGTCTCAGGTCTTCTGTATTTGAAAGCGGGCTTAAAAGCGCAAGATCAACACCATTGGGATGAGTGGAGTTAGGAAGCTCTATGGCAGGTATAAGACCGATACCGTGAATTATCCTTCCTTTTGGTGTTGTGTAGTATCCAGTGGTCAACCTTACCACACCCAAAATTTCATCCTGGCTTACCGGTATTCCGAAGTAGCCGCTCCATTGGATTGTACTGACGTAATCGGCACCATAAATATTACTGTACTTTTCATAGGCTTCGGGGGTAAGAATGCTGAATGTCTGCTGGAAAATACCCTTGCCGAAAGTTTTCTGTCCTATCAGAATTCCAATACCCGAGTCTTCAATGGCTCCGGCAACAATCTCCGAAGCACTTGCAGTGTTTTCATCTGTCAATACAGCAACTACATAGTCCCTATGAGATCCGTCAGAATAGAATACCGAATCCTGGAACTCGTCGGACTTATAATCCAGCGTGGTAACAATACCTTTGGGGAGAATCCTTCTTGCTACATTAATTGCTTCATCCACATATCCGCCTGTGTTTCCCCGAAGGTCCAGAATAACCTTAAAAATATCGTTTTTATCTGCATTATCCATTGCAGCACGGAATTCTTTTGCAGTTCCGACAGAAAATGATTCAATTTTGATATAAATAATGTCATCCTCTGTTCTGAATTGAACTGATTCGATTTTTACCTTCCCTCTGCTGATTGAAAACTCTTTAATGGCACCTTCCCGTTTAATGGTCAGGGTTACAACCGTATTTTCCTCGCCACGAATAAGGGTCGCTACTGAAGCGGCATCCATATTCTCAATACTTTTACCGTCTACGGCTGTAATTATATCGCCTTCCATCAATCCTGCCTTTTCGGCGGGGGAACCGGAATAAATTTTTATCACCTTGACAAAGCCTTCATACTCTTCCAAACCCGCCCCTATTCCGACAAAATTTCCATTTAAAACCTCGTCGTTGGCCCGAGCCTCTTCCGGGGTAAAGAAACCAGAGTATTTGTCAAAGCTTCCGAAAAGGCCTTTTAATACTGCTATTAACGCCTCTTTGTCAACAAAGTCTTTATAATACATTCCATGAGCGAATTGCAGTACTGAATCAAAATATGAACCGTATTGGGCAGCCGAAGATGTTACTGTAAAGGTACCAATGCATAAAACGATTACCAAAGCTGTTATTATAAATCTCTTAAATTTGTTCATTTGTTTTCTCTTCTTTCACTTAGAATTCCATGATCCTGTCCCTGTAGTCCTTAATTAATTCATCACCCATATATCTTATAAGGTCATAGATGAGATTTGCCGTGAATTCGTTTGATAATTTTGCATTCGGATTGAATCTCCCCGCCTCATCAGGGTAGATAAGGCCAAGGCTGTTTGCGACAAATGCCGCATTCCTTGCGTAATCAGGGATTTGATCGTTGTCCGAAAAAGGTGCGGAAGTATATGGATACGGCGCAAGATTTTCAAGCCCCAAAGCTGAAACAATCATTTTTATGGCTTCTGCCTTGGTAATATATGTATTGGGGCTGAAGCGGCCGTTTCCGGATCCTCTTGTAATCCCTTTCTGATATGCCTTTTTAATGGCTTCATAGTTTGGATGCTCAGTACTTACATCATTGAAAGGAGAAATTTCGGGCGCTGTTGCTTTTGTTTGCCTTCTTACAACTGTGACAGTTCTGACATTGGGATCAACGGGTATATCTTTCAAGGCATTTGTCAGCATGGTTACAAATTCCGCCCTGGTCACATACTTGCCGATTTTGAAATCGGCTCCTGTTCCCGGGATAACTTCAAGGCTATACAGTATTTTAATTGGTTCCTCTGCCCAGAATCCCCGGATATGCTTTAAGTCGGGCACCATAAGTCTTTGGGTTTCGATCGCGGAACTAAGACTCCGGGTATCGGAATAAGTCTTAATAACATCTGTAGGATTGTTGTTGCTGTCAAACTCCGGAAGCCGGGCAGTATAACTGAGAGAAGATTCATCCCAGGTGCTTTTTACATAGCCACCGTCAAAACTTATCTGATAGGGTTCGTTAACTGAATACTGGAATTTATTACGCCTTGCGTTGGAAGCTATTACTTCTGCAGCCCCTCCCCATTTGACCGGGCCATTATTGCCAGTCAGATTCGCCTCTATAAGCACATTGATTTTCTGGGTCTGGGTACTGCTCCAAAACTGATCATAGGCATAGAGCTTTCCGTACATATCTACAGTTATAGTATTGGGATTATTTAAAGTTGCTGCACCAACAGCATAAACCTTCTTTGTGTAGAACTCCCCTGCGTTATAATTGATTCCCGGTTTTGGATCTGTCAGAACCGACCGTGAAAACTGGGCATCTATGAGCCTGTATGTAATGCCACCGGCAGTTATTACTTCAGTGGGCGTACGGCTCAATGTTGTAGATTCAGTTATCTGACCATTGGATTTGGTCTCTTTCTTTGTGGTATACATTACCACTCTGTTCATGGTCACATTCTGGTCGGGATTTGATAGACGATATGTATAAGTGGCGTTAATCTCACCACTTTTATCTGTTTTCTTTATGGTGAGAGTACCGGTCAATAAAACAGGTTTCCCTGTCAGAAAACACATTTCACTATATTGATATTCATCTTTCTCGGTCTGGTTCTCGATTGAGATTCCGCCTTCATAACCCATTGAACCTTCAACCGCCATGGTATTTAAGGGAATCCCCAATATTACCGCTGCAATTATAAAAACTGAAATCATCTTTTTAAGCATTTTTTGCATGGCATGTTCTCCTTTAGTCACAGATAATCAGAATACCTTCGAGATTTTGAGCGTGACGGATAACTTTAATCTCATCACCTGTTTTCAGTAATGAAGTCGAGCCGACCTTGCCATCCTTCAGCACTATCGCATGTACCGGAATATCAATTGAAGTGTCATTGCCTGCTTTCCACAGGGATTCTTCAACATCATATATCATTGTGTCAGTTATAACCATATTTGTATAATCTGCAAGGAGTTGACCCGAACTGTCATATGTAGCGCCGTTCAACTCTGTTATGCGGCCTGAAGCAGGACTGTCCGCATAAGGAGCGGTGCTGATTAACTGAATCTTCGTTCCCTGAGCCACTATATACACGGTTTGGCCTTTATAACTACTGTCAAATTCACGTATGTTTCCTATGCCACTGTCGTTAAGAAAACGTGTGACACCAAGCTCGATATCGAATGTCTTGGGAGTATTGGTAAACTCCCAGGTTACCCCGTCCAACTGGGCAAAAGATTCCACTGTGATGCTGGTGTGCTTAACCACATCTTTGATTCGGCCCCTGTAAACAGTAAGGCCATTGTTATTAATACTGTCACATACAAGGACGTTTGCAAGATAACCTGAGCCTGCTCTTTCAGCTGAAACCTTTATGGAATCAAGAGTATTGATATTGCTGATATCAACAAGTCTCTGGTCTTTAATTGCAATGGTTTTCTCATCGAATCGAATAATTTCGGATGAATTCTGAAGTTCCATTCTTCCGCCGGCAAGGCCCATCAGAGTATCTCTGAATATGGAAGTGTACGGCTGCCCGGAACGGAATGCAGCTGCAACGATTCTGTCGGTTCCGTCACTTGCCTTTTGTGTGGCAAAGTAGGCCATTCCAGAAACCCTTGGCATCGGCCGTTCTCTCAGTTCTTCACTGTACCTGATTCTTTGTATGCCTATAAACGGACTGTTTATCCAGTAACCATTTACAAATTCCTGGATATTTGAAACTACGAGGCTGTCCCTCATTGAATCATAGAATTCAACTGTGCCTCTGTATACACCTGTAACAAGACGGGGATTCTTTTCAACGTCTATGCTCGCAATATCAATATTAATACCGTCTGTTTGTACCAATATCTTTACCTTCTCCCCGGGTAACAGATCTGACATACTTCCAGGCTTTCCGTTTTTGTATATCGGGGTATAATTGGTTAAAGGATAATAGCCATAGGTTCCGCCATCTTTTTTTATTGTGATCCAATTATAGCCTTTATTTTGAATTCTTCCGTAAACCGGCCTGTAAAAACTCTGGGCGCTTATTTTTTGTATATATCCGTCACTGTCAAGTTTTATGAAAACCTGATCACCGGGTTGTATACTTTCAGGAATAGTTGTATAGCCATCCCTCGTAACAACCACGTCATAGCCATAAGTAAAAGTCCTGATGGAAATCAGTCTTTCCAACTTGTCAGGTTGGGTTCCTGAGCCATCTTCAAAATATAGAGTGATATATCCCAATGAAGGATTATTGTCCTTAACGACGCCTTTAATTGGCTCCTCCCCGCCTGTATTGGAAGAAGCTGCGAAAATAGAGTTGCAGGGAATGGACAGAGCCAATGCCGCAACAAGAATTAACATTATGATTACTTTAATTGATCTCAATATGCCTGCCTCCATTCAGTCAGATCATGGACTCTAAAAGGTTTATCGACATTTTTAGCCATTCATTAAAGTTGGCAAAGATTACTCTTTTGTGACAAAGGCATGAAAATCCTGGAAATGTTACGCAACGCTAAGTCGTTATAGTGTACTCGGCTCAGGAAAGTTGTTTCGTGCAAATGCTCTGTCTTTTTCCCGTCCTCGGCTTAGGAAGTCTGTAAGGTTCAAAGACAGAGCCTTTGCACCCTATCATCGATCATAAAAGCAATCGTAGCTCAAACGACATCCTGTCGATTGTCTCACATTCGAACTGCGCATTGACGACTACTTCTAACCTTTGCCTGCGAATTACTATGACTAAGCGTTTGAACTTTCTGTCATATCAGCTTATTTTTCTGAACTTTATCTCTGTGACAACCATACCGGCAAAAATTAATAGACAACCTATGAAAGCCTGCAATGTCAATGTTTCGGTCACACCCTGGTCATTGGGTACTATAAGTGCAAATATGGCGCCGAAAACAGGTTCAAAGGTCAAAAGAAGAGCGGTTCTGGTGGGTGTAGTGTATTTCTGGGCTATGGTCTGCGCCCCGAAAGCAAAAGCAGTTCCCAAAACGCCAGTATAAAGGATGGCAATTACAACTCCTCTGGTCAAAGCCACGGGTTCGGCATGAACCCCCACGGCCATCCATGTAATTCCGCTGAAAACTGCCGCAGCAATCATCTGAATGGTTGCAAACTGATATATATTAACGTCCTGGGCATATTTATCTATGCATATAATTTGGAAAGCAAAACAGACTGCGCACAGAAGGGTCAGGGTATCACCGATACACCACTGGCCTGTAAAACCTTTTAAAGCAAAAAGACCAACTGTGGCCAATGCCACTCCGAAAACTGCATTGAGCGGCGGTTTCTTCTTTAAGAGGGTGGCTGAAAAAATCGGTACCATTACTACGCTGAGTCCCGTAATAAAAGCAGAGTTTGAAGCGGAAGTGGTTTTAAGGCCTGTAACCTGCAGTATCATCCCGCCATAGAGAAGAAATCCAACAAGAATACCACCAAACAAAGTCTTACCGGTGACACACTTAAATTGACTCAAAAAAATCAGGAACATTACGAGACCTGCAACTAAAAATCTCAGGGTCAGATAGGCATAAGGGGGTATATCCGCAGAAATATTCTTCATTATGATAAAAGAGGACCCCCACACAATTGTAATACTTAAAATAGCCAAATCGGCTTTTATTTGTTTTGTCATGATACGTACCTTCTGTGAGTATGTAATGGATGCGCTTTACCTTTATAGCACAACAAGGCAATTATATATTTAATTCTTGCAAAACGTCAACAGAAAAGGACAGAGAAACGATAGCTCTGTCCCTTGTTTTTAATGTACCTGATTATTATTCCTGTTATGGGAGAATTTTACCGTCTTGCCCAAGGCTTATAATAAACGTGTTTGACCAGTTCAAAATGGCTGATTTGGTATACGCCTCAGGTATTCTGATAATATTAAGGGAGCCGACAGCAGGTATCAAAAGTATGAAGAGTACATAGCAAATGAGTACTCCTGCGGCAAGCCCTATTAACATGCCGAAAGTTCTGTTGGCGGTTCCAAGAACTGCGCTTGCGTTCAGAACTGAAGTCAGTAATTTTGCGATAATGACTGCAATTAGTTTGGCGAATATAAAAAGGACTACAAGCGCAATTACTTTAAGCAGGGAATATACTATAAAATCATTTACTGTAATGACATTCGCCTCATACATTGCGCTGGTATCCGACGCTTTCGCGGTAATGGATATCAACTGTCCCAATAAGGGGTTGTCAGAAAAGGCATTTAACAGCTCAGGGTTGTTGTTAATCATCTCGGCTGCAGACTTTGCCTGGTCTATTTTAATCGCATTTATCGCAGACAATGCCGGCACAGCTTCATTTAATTTTTCGCTGATTGTTTTTCCCAAAGGTGTATTTGCCATGACTAATAAAGAAAGCTTGGGGGAAAAGATAACTGCGACTATCAGGCTCAGAAAATAGCCCACGAAACTGAACACTGTATTAACAAGACCCTTCAGGTACCCTTTTAATCCGAAAAGAGCAATTATGCCAATCAGAATATAATCTATCCAGTTAAGTCCTATGTCAAGGATAAGGTCCGCCATTATAACTGCAACAGCCACTCCGAAGAGCAGAACAAGTGGAATCCGATTCATGCTAGTTGCAACAGGCCGAGGTCTGCCATAAAGATGTCTCAATGAAAACACCCCAGAATCATATTATTGAAAATTATAATATTAACTCTTGCAAGTTATAATCATTCAGGAAATAATTATTTAAAAGCAAATGAAAAATTAATCATTAAAAAAAGTATTATCGAGATAATAAGAACGCCGACTTTTATGGCATTTTTGTCAAAAGGCATAAAAATCCTCCTTTATATTATCTCTTTGCAACCAAAACCATTATAATAGCTGTATGATACTCTTATTGGCACTAAATGGTTTCAATTCACAGGGTATTATATCATTTACCATAAAAAATGTAAAATAATTTTAAGATTTGTGAAATATTTTCTCTGATAGAATAGACCTGTTATGTTTAAAGAGGTGATTTCATGCCATTCGATGGTGTTTTAGCATATAATATGGCCAAAGAATTGAACCGGTTTCTGGCCGGTGGCCGTATCAATAAGATTTATCAGGTGGACAGGGATTCGGTTCTCCTTCACATAAGGGCAAAAGGCAATAATTACAGCCTGCTTTTCTCCTGCAATGCATCTGCTGCAAGACTTCACATAACAGGAAAGCAATTTGAAAACCCGGATACCCCTCCGGTTTTCTGCATGCTTTTAAGAAAGCATCTTTCGGGCGGTATAATAAATAGTTTTTACACCAATGGTTATGAGCGGATAATTACTATGGAAACTGAAGTTACTGATGAGCTTGGGGACAGGAATATAAAAAAGCTTGTTATTGAGGTAATGGGAAGACACAGTAACATAATCCTTCTTACCCATGATGATAAAATAATTGATTCAATTAAGCACGTTGATTTTTCGGTCAACAGGGTAAGGGAAATACTCCCGGCAAGGCATTACATCCTTCCTCCAGCCCAGGACAAGCTGTCCCCCGATGATCCGACCGTGTACGATTATTTGTTAAACCTTGCTCCAGTGGCTGAAAGGAAAATAAGCTCTTTTCTCTTGGATAAATTGCAGGGTTTCTCACCGGTATTATGCAGGGAGGTATGCTTCCGCGCGGGTATCAATGACGATAAACCGGCAAACGCCCTGACAGGTGAGGAATTAAATAATCTGGTCCGGGAACTTAAGAATTTGATGCGTGAGCTTTCAGGAAATCATGCGACTCCTTCCCTTGTCATTGATGAAAGCACAAATAAAGTAATTGACTTTCATTGTGTGGAACTTAAGCAATATGGAACACGGAAAACTTACAACTGCATAAGCGAAGCAATTGAGGCTTTCTATTCCCTGAAAAACAGCAGGGAACTAAATAATCAACGTTCAAACAATCTTCTGAAACTAATTGAAAAGCATCTTAACAAAGCCGAGAAAAGGCTTGATATTAATATAAGAACTTATGAAGAGAACAAAAACTATAACGACTACAAACTATTCGGGGAGCTTATTACAGCCAATATCTATGCCCTGAAAAAAGGCATGGAATGGGCAACTCTGATCAATTACTACAGCCCGGCTGGTGAGAGTATTACAATACCTTTGGATAAAAACAAAAACCCCCAGGAAAATGCGCAGCAATATTTCAAAAAATATCACAAGGCAAAAACTGCATTTGAATACGCGGAAAAGGAGACAGATATTCTCAAGGCTGAAATCTCATACCTGGAAAGTGTCATTTTCGCCATTGAAAACGCGGAAAGTCCGGAACAGCTCAACCAGATACAAACAGAACTCTATGAACAGGGCTACCTGAGTAAGCCTCGGCAAAAAGGCAAAATGGCAAAACCTGCTCCTGTCCAGCCCCTGAAAATCCAGTCACAGGACGGGTTTGAAATCCTTATAGGACGCAACAACAAGGAAAATGACAAATTGACCTTCAAGATTGCCCGGAAGGAAGATCTCTGGCTCCACATCAAGAACTTTCCGGGTTCGCATGTTGTAATCAGAACAGAGGGGAAAGAGGTCCCCGATACTACTTTAACCGAAGCTGCCGAATATGCAGCCTGGTTCAGCAAGGGCCGCTCAGCTTCAAAAGTGGAAATTGATTATACCCAGGTCAGAAATGTCAAAAAGCCTTCCGGAGCAAAACCCGGCATGGTAATCTATGTGGATTACAAAACTATTGTGGTAAACCCAAGAGAACCCTTAAATATTAATTAAGGATTCTCCGGCATATTTTCTGTATCTGGTAATAGACTTTTTCCTGGTCTATTGTCTTGAATTCTCCATCCCTATATAGAATTCTTCCGTCAACCATGGTAAGGCATACATCCGCGGCCTGGGCTGAATATGCCAGTGCTGAACAGGGTTTGTTAAGAGGATTCATGTGGGGCTTATCAAGATCAAGCAGGATTAAGTCGGCTTTGTTGCCGGGCTTTATGCTGCCAAGATCTTTTCTGCCAAGAGCCTTACCCCCGTTTACCGTAGCCATTTTTAATGCCTCCTGGGCATTGACAAGGAGGGGATCAAGCTTAACTCCCTTCTGAATAAGAGCCGCAAGATTTATTTCCTCGAACATGTTCAGATTATTGTTACTGGATGCGCCATCAGTGCCTAAAATGACATTTACTCCCGCTTCAATCATTTCAGGTACCGGGGCTATTCCGCTGGCAAGTTTAAGATTACTTCCCGGGTTGTGGGCAACAGTAACATCCTTTTCCCTTAACAGGGCTATGTCATCAGGAGTGACCCATACGCAGTGGGCGGCAATGGTTTTTAAATCAAACAGTCCCAGGTCGTAAAGATGCTTTGCAGGAGTCTTTCCGAAATTCCTTAGTGAATCCTCATGTTCTGTCCTTGTTTCATCAAGATGGACATGTATGGGCGCTCCCAGCTTTTCAGCAGCATTCCGTACAGCTTTCAGAAATTCAGGGGAACAGGTATATATGGCATGGGGCCCAAACGCACCGGTTATCCTTCCACATGCGACACCATTCCACTTTTTGTAGAATTCAATACTTTCATTTAACCCCTTGTGGTCTGAAAAATCAGACCCTCTGTCATTTGTGGAGACTCCCCTCGACAGATGAGCCCGGATACCCGATTTCTCCACAGCTTCCGCTATATCATCCATAAAGAAATACATATCTATAAAACAGGTGGTACCTGACGCGAGCATTTCCATAATTCCAAGAAGGGAACCATAGTAGACATCCCTTCCCTCAAGTTTTTCTTCAGCGGGGAAAATGTAATCAAAAAGCCATGTTTGCAGTTCCTTGTCGTCGGCATAGTTTCTCAGAAGTGTCATAGGCACATGGGTATGGCCATTGATAAGTCCAGGCATCAAAAGTTTTCGGGTGCAGTCGATAACTTTGGAATGCTCCGCATTTTCCGGCTTTGCTTTACCCACATAAACTATTCGGTCATCTTTGACAACCACATCGCAGTTCTCAAGGATTTCCATTTCAGAATTCATGGTAATGACCATTGCATTTCTAAATAAATATTTCATGGAAACTTCCTCCTTTTTCCCCGGACAGTGAGAACCTGAGTTTCAGTACTCTCACAGGTAGCTGAAAACATCTCTTCCCTCATGGCGCACAATATCAAGGGTGGGGAATCTTTCTGACAGAACCCCGGCCATGAATTCAACAAAATGTTTTTCGGTACCATAATGGCCTGCGTCTACGGTGAATATGCCATTGTATATAAGTTCCTGGGCGTCATGGTATTTTAAATCGCCGGTAATTAATACATCGGGCTTCAAAGAACACAATTCTCTCAGTATATCCCTGTCGTATGACCCGTTGAATACCGCAATCTCTCCCACCTTTTCAGGGATCTCTCCGATTATCCTTACTACAGGCAAATTCAGCACCTTTTTAAGATACTCAATAAACTCAGTACCTTTCATGGGTGAAATGGTACCGAAACGTCCCAAGCCATGGTTTTCTTCATCTAATATATGTTTTAGTATACGGATGTTTTCCAGTCCAAGCTTCTTACAAAGAAGTTCTGTCAATCCCCCGACAGCAGAATCAAAGTTCGTATGAATACTGTACAGGGATACATTGTTTTTGATTGCCTTTACCAGGAACTTCCCTTCGCGGGTATAGTCGGTAAACACTTTAATAGCCTTAAATATTGCCGGATGGTGTGAGATTATAAGCTGGCAATTGCTTTTGCAGGCTGCATCCAAAGCGTCTTCATCCGCATCAAGGCATACAAGCACTTTTGATACTTCATCTTCGGGGTTTCCTAGTATCAGCCCGCTGTTGTCGTAACTTTCCTGCAGTTTCAAAGGCGCTTTTTCCTCCAAAAATGAAATAATGCTTTTAATTCTCTCCATGTTCTCACCCCTGTACATTAATTGAATCCAAAAGGTTCCTGAGTTTTTCCAGTAACTTTTTCTCCCTTTCAGGAATTATTTCGGAAGACTTTGCTTTTCTCATGCCTTTAATTATCTTCTCCTGTCTTATTATGGCCGACTTAACCAAGTCCTGCAACAGCGGATCCCTTTTTTCTATCAGAGGTTTTCCGATAATTTCATCCAGAGGGTCCCACTCTTCGCGGATATTGCCTGTGTAGCGCACCTTCATGGCCTGGTACAGCTTGTCCCCCTCCATGGTCAAAGATTCATCCAGAATCTCAAATCCGTTCTTCCACAGAAAGGTTCTTAATTCATCCTGCTTTCTCATGGGCTGGAGAATAATAGTCCCGGCGCGTTTTGCCTTGTTCATTGAATCCGACAGTATTTCTGCAATAAGAAGTCCTCCCATTCCGGCAATTACAATGCAATCGGCTTCTTCCTCGGTTATAGGTTCAAGCCCGTTTCCAAGCCTCAACTCCATTTTCCCTTCAAGGCCGAATTGTTTCACGGTTTTTAAAGCGTTGTTGAGGGGACCTTCCTTTACATCACATGCAATAGCTTTCCGGCACTTTTGGTTTATTAACGCACATGCGGGTAAAAGCCCATGATCGGTTCCGATATCGGATAATATATCACAGGTAGGGATCATATCATAAAGAAGTTTTAGTCTGCCTTTGAGAATCATTTCATCACCAATTGTCAGAAAATAAAAGCTTAGAGAACACTGGCAAAGATAATATTTACAGTTACCAATACTTTAATTTTCTGGAATCTCATAAATACTAAAAAAGATGATTGCATAGCAATCATCTTCCAAAAGTGGTGGGCCTTCAGGGACTCGAACCCCGGACCAACCGGTTATGAGCCGGTTG
>ERZ773359.3726-NODE-3726-length-17016-cov-11.011615_pt1 | contig 17016 bp, 19 predicted proteins | sample MGYA00374955_ERZ773359 | MGnify/ENA primary metagenome ERZ773359 (study PRJEB29098, sample SAMN04486028) | biogas fermenter metagenome | study: EMG produced TPA metagenomics assembly of the Biogas fermentation microbial communities from Germany - Plant 4 DNA1... | reverse complement strand
ATGATGGTAATGGTATTGCCTCTGGGGGCAGCACCAAATGTAACTGTGAAGGTGGATGGGGTGACTGTAGCCTTCCCTGACCAAAAGCCGTATATAGACAGTGCCAACCGTACCTTAGTACCCATGAGGGCACCGATGGAGGCTTTAGGGGCTACTGTTAGCTGGAACAACGACACCAGACAGGCTATCTTCGAGAAGGATGGAGTTACTGCGGTATTTACCATCGGCAGTAAGACCTATACCGTTAACGGCGTTAAAAAGACTATGGACACCCAGGCGGTAATCACCGGGGACAGGACTTGTATCCCTATCCGGTTTGCGGCCGAGGCTGTTGGTGCAACTGTTGGCTGGGATCCGACTACTTATACTGTGCTGATTACTACAGCCAAAGTTAAGACCGTTGACCTGGGGCGGTCTAATGATCCTGCCCACATAGATAGAATTCAGGTAGGAGATTATAATATCAGCATAACCAACCAGGGCGCTGTTAATCCAACTATTTGGTTTAACGTCACTGACTTATACCCCTGTAAAGACATTCGTGTGGTATGCACCAGCCATCCCGAGTGGAATACCTGTTCCAAGTTAAGTTGGGACGGTAGTTACCGTACTGTTCAGTGTGACACCTGGACTAACTCTTACAACTTTAGCAAAAATGGTTACACTCCCTCTCCTAAATCCGGTGATAGAGTCACTTTTGATATTTACGGCAAGGTAAATGGCAAGGAAACCCTTTTGCTGACCCTTACCAAGACCCTACCTTAATCAAATTCATATATATGTAACTGAGAGGCTGAAAAGCCTCTCTTTGCTATGCAAAAAGAAAGGAGCGATTAACTTGTTTAAAAAGTCATTAGTTTTTTTATTGACAGCAGTTTTTATTTTTACGATTCCGATCTTTGCTTATGCTGATGGTATAGGTGACGACCAAATACCAAACCATCTTGGCGTAGTAGATTATCGTGATATGAATATCGGCAAAGACCCCGATTACAAACGCCCTAAAGCTGGTTTTTCTTTACAAATCAAATCCGGGGATAAAATAAGCGAGGAAGTGCCATCAGGAAAGATAGATGACGAAGGTTATATTTCTTCCTCTCCTGACTCCCCTGTGATTCAAGCCAAAGTAGGCGACAAAATCATTATCAATGACCGCTGCACAGTAGGCAGCGGCAGTAAAATAACGCAGTATGACATCCAGTACCGGTTCACTCCCGAAGGCAAGAACAGGGAAGATTATGTGATTCACCCTGCAATCGTCGGCAGCTTTGACAGCGTGAAAAACATCATCGAAAACCTGCCTTTAACCGAACCGGGAACCTATGAGATTTATTTAGCTGTAGCTGATAATGCCCAGTGTTTGCCGGGTGCAACCAATTGGAGTGCCAACGGCAATGTGCGGACAATCAACTACAGCAACAAGAACTTCCCCAACGGTATGTTCTGGTACTTCACGGGCGCGGTAGTAGAGGTTAAAGGCGGACCGGGCGAGATTATTACCACCGAGCCGCACGAAACAAAAGAAGCATGGACGGAAACAACGCATTTTAACCCGGGCAAAACCCTCGCTCAGAGATACAACGATGGCGACACTGTAGATTTAAAATTCATTTTCCACAACGAAGCAAAGGACATAGCCTATGGCGATACCAACTATGTGATTACCCATTGGGGTGCTGGCTTGCAGGGTGCGTTTGAGAATCAAATTATGCCCGCAGTCAAGAAAGGTGAAGCCACCGAGGAACTGACTTACAGCTATAAGATAGACCTTGCCAAAGTGCCGCAGTCGGCCAGGGTGGATGGCGGCATTAGGTTGGTAATCATCGGTGATCCAGAACACAAAGTATCAAACTCAGAATCCAGGAAGAACTACATGACGGTGAACATTCCGGTAAACGGGATTGACGTAATGGTTGATTGCAACAGCGACTACACTATAAAAATCAAACCGGGCGAAACCCGAACCATTAAATTGGAGGGCGGCGTATCTTTAAAGTATTTTGAAGGGATGCCATATGGCCCGGTAGATGTAGATGTGACTATCAGCTCGCCTTTGGGCACGACAACTGAGCGTATTATTTTAGACCCGCGTATAAATCAATGGGGAAAGGATTATAGCATACCTTATACCGTAAACAAGCCGGGCATATATACTTTAGAATTATCGGCCTATCCTGTAGGGGTCATGGATATTGACCTCAGTAACAATCAGGATAAATGCTCTATAACTGTAATTATCGAATTAGAAGAACAGCCATACAAAAGCGATTCTGATAGAGAAACTAGAGTAAACCTAGTTGGTTAAAGTTTTAAAACCCTCCGAATGGAGGGTTTTTTTTATTGAGGGAATACTGTAATCGTTCTTAACATTAGATGATGGCGAGGTAATTCAAATGGATGAAAAAGGACAGGTATTAGTAGAATTTGTTTTTTGCATCATAATTTTCGCTTTATTCATTTTTGGGCTAATTGGGGTGACGACATGGGGAGCTGCAAGCTATTTTGCTCAAGAGGCGGCTCACGAAGCTGCACGGAAGTATGCCGTAACCTATGATAAGTCAAAAGCGGAAAAAATGGGTTTAGATGTATTGAATAAGTGGGCATACATTTTTATAGACACTTCCAGCAGTAGTGTTGATGTTGCAGCACGGGGGACAAAGGCGGTATCTACCGTTGTAGTGAAGCCAAAGGAATCAATGCAGAAATTGTTTGTTTTTACCATGCCTAAAATAACCAAGACTTCTGAGGCAACATTTGAACACTATATACGAAATCCAAACGATTATGTGGGAGGCAGGGGCATATGATATTAAAACTGCGAAGCGAAAAAGGCTCAATTATGGTTGAAACCGTAGCTGCCTGCTTAATACTTATCATAATAATGTTTGGCTTTTTTGAAACCTACAAATTAATTGACACTAAATTGAAAGTACAGAGAATAGCAAGAGACGCTGCCAGAGAAGCGGCTATAAACTATAACGGAAAAGGTTTGGAGTTAGCCAAAGATAAGGCCAAGGATATTGCCAAGCAATACATCCCCCACATGAATCCCAGTATTACCGTTTACTTAAATAAAGTTAACGGCGAAGATGCTAATGTGGTGTGCAGTGTGACAGTAGATTACAGGTATATGCAATATTTCAAAAAATCAGGGATAGGGGGGAGATCAATAAATGCGACAGCTATTTATCCGTGGCAAGACCAGTCTTAACAATGAACGCGGCACTATAATAGTCATAATGGTTTTTGTGGTAATGCTTTTGGCGATACTGTTTGCCGGGATGGTACAGCTAGGCATATTCCTATTAGCAAGGGATCAGGTACAAACTGCCGCTGATGCGGCCGCACTTGCCGCAGCCGGAAGCGGGACACACAGGTTTGTGCAAATAAATGTCGTAACTGACCGGGGTGTAGAAAAAGTATGCACAACAGATGAAGATGGCAATACCACTTGCGAGTGTGTCGAATGTGGAGAGGCGCGAATAGAAGGGATAGTAGGCAATGAAGCCGATCTATTGGACAAAGGAGGCTGGCGCAAATTTTGTGTGCCAAGATGTGGCGGTTGTGATAGTGGCGATTGCTGGTATGAATTGGTTAGACGGGACATAATGTACGATACCCATTCTATGGGATGGGGGACATCCGCGGAAAATATCGCCAAAGTTGAGAAAAATCTAACTGATGCAACAAGAACGATAGTATCCTATATTTCGTACGATTATCGAAATACAATATCGCGTATGGTCGAGGGTATGTCTTTAGCAAAGATAGACTATATGTTAAATAACAAACAGGACTGGATGAACCGATGGCTGGCAACCAAAGGGTATTATGGTTCCTGCCCGCACTCATATGTTGATGAAACGATTGGGGCAGAATGCCGCGCGTGGTATGCAACAGGCGAACAACAATACCGAAAGATAAGCGATAAACGGGATATTGCCCGGAAGATGATTGACACAATAGAAGAAATGCGCCAATACAACTCAAGGAAAGTACCCAAAATCGATGCACAATATGCCGGTGCAGCAGGAAGGTTTTTTGAAGCCAACCTGCCGCCTAATGCCGAAGATGCCGGCATTGTCAAAATAAAGGCGTATGGTTATGACGAAAGGAATAGCCCCTATTATCCTTCGATAGTGGTTTATGCTACGGCAAAGATAAAGACTCTGTTTCCGAGCTTATTCCCGGATGATTTTATGACCACGGTATGCGCTTCGGGTGCAACTTCATTCCGGGACGCTGAGGATCAGAAAAGAGGGGGCAACAAATTCTATGATGCTTTAACCGGGGGCAAGTGGTACCGGGTTCCCGAAGATGCCTGTTGGGTTGACTGGTGACAATCAATCCTACCAACTTTTGATAATTTAATACCCTGAAATGGCTCATCAAATTAGCCCACTAGAAGCATTGCTTTTAGTGGGTTTTTTATATTGATTTCGCCTCACAGGATTAATTCAAACGAAAGGATGGTGACTCATAGATAGCTTAAAGAAAGGAAGGAGAGTGCTTGATTGAACACTGTAGCGATAGCATCTGGCCTAATCGGAGTAGCGATAGCCTTGCCGATTTTAGCCAGGAACATTCCCAAACTTGATAAAGACGAAGTTTTTACGAGAACGGGAGTCCGGTTCGTATCCGAGGAAGATAAAAGCCTTCTAAGTTTACAGATAAGCCGGGCGGGATTAGATATACAACCAGAATATTTCATGGGATTAAAAATGTGCCTGACCAGCCTGTATTTAATTGCGGTAGTGGCATTATCATTTTTCTCTCCCTTGTTTTTGGTTCTGGCATTAATGGCTCCAGTAATATATCTTCTCCCAAGTATCTGGCTTAAAAACAAAATCAATAAGCGGAAAGCGGAATTTAAAAAGCGGCTGGACGATTTTGCCATGTACTTATCAACAGCCTTAAACTCCGTGCCGGATATAGTAGAAGCCTTAAAAGAGGCTGGCAAAGCAACTGGTGGGGTATATGAGGAAGAAATTGACCTGGTCATTCTGAAAACAAGCTCGGGGGACAATCTCATGTATGCTTTAGCGGATATGTCTAGCCGTGCTGATGTTGACGAATTGAACACATTAATATCTTCCATCAACCAAATATATACCCACGGAGCCTCTGCGTCAGATAAGATGCAGGAATTTTCGGATAAAGTCCGAGAAAGCAAACGGTTTGACATCATGGATCAGGCCAGTAGGACGCAGATAAAACTCATTTTAGTGGTCTTGTTGTTCATATTAGTGCCCATTTTAATGGTAATTGGTTATCCCGCTGTCCATGCGTTAATACAAGTTTTGTAAAAATTAATTTTAAGGAGGAAAAAGCATGATAAAACGAATCAGTAAATTGACGGAAAACGAGAGTGGTCAAGGTATGGCTGAATACGGGCTGATTATTGCATTGATAGCAGTAGTCTGTGTTGCCGCAGTCACATTTTTAGGAGTGTCTATTCAAGACAAATTCCAATTCTTGGGCCAAGAAATCGAAAGTGCGGCCCCTGGTTCCGGTGGCGGCTTCTAAACACGAGTGCAACCGAGGAATAAGCCCTACATAGTAATAAGTCTTTGTAGGGCTTGTTCTCAATGTAGAGGGGGCTTTTACGGTGTCAATATTAAAACCTCACAATAAAGGACAGTATTTAATATCATTTCTTTTTATCCTGGTGATTGCTGTTTTGCTTTATGCGGACTTCGGTATATTAACCGGGCCGGGGATTGCAGCAGCCTTATTAGGGATATATTTCACTTTGACCTCGCGGTTATTACTGGTGGCTATGATAAGTGTGACCGCTGCCGCTTGCAGTTTTATTGGGCAGTCAATGGTAGCTTATTGTCCTTATTGCACGATGGCGGCCACAGGGTTTCTTATAACTGGCACATACTCCTTGCTTAAAATCGCTTCTAAACACGCAGTAATTGCGATGGCATTATGTGCTGTTAGCGTTATCTCGGTAGGGATCTTTGCAATGAGTATCGTCGCATACGCAGATACAAGAAATCCCATTATCGAGAACGGTAAAGCAATTACCTATTCTAAACCTATTGAGGACAATAAACCGAAGCTATATTTATCTCCAACCTGTCCATCGTGTAAGGATGTCATGAAAGAGTTTGTAGAAAGCGATCCCAGAGGCGATAAATGGCAACCAGTAATAATTCCGCACTCCAGCTTGGTGCAGGGTGAAAAAATGCTTAGAGAGGCAGGGTATGAAGGAGAAGTAATATCAGCCTCAAACTCGCCCGGTAATCGCATACCGGTTTTAGAAAAGAATGGAGAAATACTCTCAGGTAAGAAAATTACATTTGAGGAGGCCAGTCTATAGATGGAATTGATTAAAAAGAACCTGACGGTGGTTATCGCAGTTTTTATTGCATTGGTAGCCAGTATATTGATTTACGCCATAATCAGTGCCCAAACTCCCAGCGTACCTGTAGTTTATGCCAACCAGACATTACGGGTAGGACGCGAATTAACCCCGGATGTATTAAGTGTTAAATACCTGCCTGCTTCTGCGGTGCCCAACAATACATTCCGGTCAATAGATCAGTTGGTTGGGTCAACCATATATAACGGGCCTGTAGTTAAAGACAATATAATCACGGCAGACCATGTAAGCACATACGGATCTTTGCTGGCTATGCTCAATACATTTGCTCCTGAAGGATGGACTGCGGTAGAATTGCCAGCTGGTGCCGGGGTAGGAATGACAGGTATCAAACGAGGGGACTTAGTGGAAATTTACAGCGATACCGCAACCGGCATAGGGAAGGTTAGCGAAGGCGGGGCTATCGTACTGAGTATGCCTTCGGAAAATAATAACCAATTTGTAGTTGCTGTACCGAATAATTATGTTCCGGCAGTAGCGGAATTGATTATACGGGATAAAGCCATGACAATCACCCTGCCGAGCAATAAGCCTGTGGCTAATGAAACACCCGCGGTATCCAATGAAAGCGGTAACGCGCCACCTAACGAAAGCGAGGGGTTAGACAGTGGAGTTTAATTTCCCGATAACGCCACGCGAAGCAGGCAAAGGGCGTTTGATTACTTTTTTACCGTTGAGAGCTGGTGCGGGAGCTGCCACATTGGCTTGTATGTGCGCCCTGACTGCCTGCAAGCATTATGATACTGCCATAATAGACTTTAACCAGGAATCAAAGATACGCAGTTATTTAGGCTTTCAAGACCTGGATGCCACAACCGTATCCATACTGGATATAAATGGAGTATCAACACCGGAAGGCATATATTCAGCTTGTGAGAAGCACCACACCGGGTTAAATGTATTCCCGGGTATAAGTTCCCGGGTTTTGGATGCGTCCCAAATAGATACGCATTTGATGTTAAAAGCCATCACTTACCTTAAAAACACAAGCCCTTTAACAATAGCGGTAATAAATCCACTGCATATATCGTGGATAGCGGCTTTGCTGTCCGATATGGTTTGTTTGGTTGTAAAACCTGACCGGCCTAACATAGATGCGTTCAGAGAAAATGTTGATTTTTTAAATCGCCTGAATTGCTCTGAACGCTTAAAAATCATTTTAAATCAGGAAGGCTATGTTGGTGGCTTAGAAAAGAAAGGGGCTATCAATTATTTCTCTCCTGACATCGTAATTGGTTATGATAAGGCCATTTCTGAAATGTGCAACAGAAGGCTTATAGAGCCAACAAAAAACATCAGAAGCAAATTATTTACTTTAATAAAAGGAGTAATGTCCGATGCTTGATATACACCTTATCAACTCATTAGCTGTCCGTGACGGACTTATGGAAGAAATACACTTGCCTCAAGAAGAACAGACAGCAGAAAAGAGCCTGTTATCGCGGGAGTTATACAAGCAACTCAGGGATGCTGTTCAGTACACGGTCAGGAAACAATTTGCGTTGGATGAAGTTGATCCCAAGAGTGCCAGAAACCCGGTGATAAAGTCCAAATTCAGCAATATTGTTCGCAGGCAAATAGAAAACCTTGAAATAGATATACCTGAGCCAGAGATTCCGGTAGTAGGCGAACAGTTGTTTTCAGATATTCTAGGGTACGGCCCTTTGGAAAAATACTTCAACGATGAAGATGTTACTGAGATCATGGTGACGGGTTGCAGGATAGATATTGAAAAGAATGGCCGCAGTTTCGAGGCACCAGAAAGGTTTGAGTCAATAGAGCAGGGCATAGATTTGTTAAGGCGTATGTTAGCCAAGACGGGAGAAAGGATAGACCAAGCAAAGCCGAACGTTGATGCCAGGCTGCATGATGGGTCAAGGCTAAATGCCCAAATATCCCCGATAACCGAAAAGGGATTACAAATTACCATCAGGAGATTTAAGCAGGACATAGACATTGAAACCCTTATACGGAACAAAGCGGCATCCAGAGAAGTAATGGAATTTTTAAAATATGCCGTAAAGCTGAGAATGAACATCATGATAGCTGGCGGAACCAGCTCAGGAAAAACGACCTGGCTGAACAATTTAGCGAGCTTTATAGATGAGAATTTATGGATAGTGACCATTGAAAACCCTGCCGAGTTAAGGCTACAGCACGAAAAAGTGCGAAGTTTAGTAGCCCGCAGGCCAAACATGGAAAACAAGGGCGAGTACACTATGGCCGATGCAGTAAAAGAATCTTTGAGGATGAACCCGGATATTATTATTGTCGGGGAAATCCGCAGAGAAGAAGCCCTGGATCTTTTACAGGCAATGGGAACAGGACATGAAGGTTCATTGGGTACAGCTCACGCTAATTCAGCAGAGGATTTGTTAAATTTCCGTTTTCCTGACATGATACGCTACGCCAAAGAAGCCCAACAGTTGGGGAATGACACTATATTGGACAAGATCGCAAACCCTCTGGACTTAGTTATATTTGTGACCAACGACAGGGGCTATCGGCGGTTAGACCATATAGTTGAGATAGCCGGGACAATTAAGAACGCTGACGGCAGGACGACAGCTATTGCAACCAACCGTTTGTGGGAATACAATCCCAAAACCGGAACATGGGATTGGGTAGCGAAAAAGTTTCACCGTGAAAAACTATTCAGGGAGGCTGGATACATTTGCCCGAGTTAATATTTGCCTTATTATTGCTCTCCGTGGCTATAGTCATGATAGGGGTATATCTTAACAAAAGAACCAGCGGGGTAGAGCTGCACGATGAATGGGTTGAAACAAAAGCCTACATTGGCAAAACTGACCAAAAGAAATACATAATAATCGGCTTTCTGGTTAGTTTTGTCATTGTATACCTGGTAACTGGCAATATACTCTTCGGCTTTTTAGCAATCCCGGGTGGTTTTTTCATTGCAAATAAAATGGCCTATAAAAAGGAACAGAAGCGCAAGGCCTTGCTTGAAGAACAGTACACTCAGGTTATAAGTACGATTGTGACTTCACTGGAAGGTGGAGTTAACCCCTATCAAGCCTTAGAGGAAACCGTAGCCGCCCTAAAGAATCCGGCAAAAGATGTTTTCATCGAGATACTGCGCCGAAGCCGAACCGGAACCAACTACCATGAAGCTATCGGATCGGTAGCCAGAGAAGTAGATTGGGAAGATTTGAAGCAGCTAGAAATGGCTTTTAAGTTATATAACGATACAGGCAGCAACTTAGTAAAGGTTTGTCAATACTTGCTCAAAAATGCCTATGATCGCAGGAGTAATAAGCGGTATGTTGCCTCTGTGACATCACAGATCAGAGTAACCGCAACGACACTCACCATTATTCCATTTGCTCTAGTCGCGCTTATGCGGATAATAGCCCCGGATTTTACCTGGCCGCTGTTTCATACCGTAGGTGGTGCAGTTGTAGTATTGCTGGTGCTTGGGATGCTGTATGTCGGCAATTCTGTTGTAGACAGAATGGTATCCAATATTGGGTAATAAAGGAGGAACCCTATTTGAAGATATTGATAAATACGAATGAAAAAATCTTAAAAAGAATTTCTAAAATCACGGGTGTTCCATTTGAAACAATGGACACCCCTGATACAAAAGGTGCAATAGCGGTGGCCTTTCAGGGTGTAAATTACGAAACAGACCTTGAAAAAGCCCTGTTTTTAGATGTGCCGGTAGTTGCCGTTGCAGGGTATAAGGATTCTCGCGAATATGAGTTAGCCTTAGAATCGGGGATACCGGAAGAAGCTATTATCGTGGTACAGGGTGACACACTGGTTAATGGAGCTGGTATAGAGTTTACCCAAAGCACGAATATCACCGCCAAAGACATTATAAAGATCTGCAAATACATTCGGGAAAACAGCATACATCCTGAGATATATCTCTGGAAAGCTCCCAAAAGAAATGAAGATACAGTAATATGGGAACCGCCAAAAGATGCTGAACAACCGACTAACGAGGATGCCGATAAGGAAGAGGATACCGCTAAGGGACAAGAAACGATTGATCCGCAAATCAGGATTGTTCCTTATCCTAAACCAGACGAAAGCACCAAAGATACCGATAAACAGAGGATTATTAAAACCCCGATTGTGGAATATATAAGCCGGCACAAAAAGGTTTTTGCAATCTTCAAGTCGGATTCATTGGATAATGGCGGTAACGCTATCAAGAATTTGGCTGCAAGGGTTAACGGGATGCACTTAGAAATGGCTAACCCTCCACAGTCTTTCCAGTATTATGCTGAAACCAAAGAAAGGGCTTTAGAGGAAGGCTGTTATGGTTATATGGTGGATGAGAACGCTATACACTTTAACGCATATAAAGATACCCTTGTGCTTGAGATAGAAACCAATGGGGAGACATTTGGTATCCTTGAACAAGCTATGCCGTACATTACCCATATTATTCATATGACTGGAGATTTCGAGCAAGGACAAAAAGATATTGATAGCTGGATCAGTATGAAATTGCCACTATTCGGGATACTCCCAATTCAAGACCGGGGCAAATATTATAATAAGTATAGTTCGCTGGTGAAAACCATTGACGATTTGGTAAAGATTTAAACTGAATTAATTTAAAGTCTTTTAAAAGCTGCTCAATAGGGCGGCTTTTTTAATGCAAAAATTCCAAGGAGTGATGCTATTGAAAATCCTAGTAGTAGGGAACGATGGCCTAGAATTACCTCTAAAGCAATTAGGTTTTAATGTAACCAATGATCCTGGGGATGACATTTATGCTGTAGTAAGCAGTTCGGCTAACCATCAGATGTTACCCGAAGACTATCCGATATATTTGCAATCATCTGGTGGTATGGTTGATTGGGCGGCTAAGAGGGCAAGGCCTGATGCTGTATTTTTTGAATCGATTGAAGAAATTGCCCCACTGCTTAAACCGCCCGAAGTCCCTGTATCTAACCCTATGCCTGATAAAACCACCACAGACAGCATAGTGATAGCAACTTATGCGAACAAGGGCGGGGTAGGGAAAACAACGGTAGCCAATTCATTAGCGGTGACTCTTGCCGAGCAGGGTATTAATACCGTGATCTGTGATTTCGATTTTGGAGGGGCAAACCTATCCGGTTTTTATAATCTCAAAGGTGAACACAAAAATTACCTGAATGGCGATGCGTTAGACTGTGTTCTCAAGATCAGAAATAATTTATACCTACTGCCTTCTCCGACCAATATTATCCCTAGTCAAATTCAGGAACATCACATACAAACAGCAATAAAACAGCTTCGGGAACGGTTTTCTGTGGTCGTATGTGATACCTGCCCGGCACCCTGGACAACAGGTTATATGGGTGGCGTATTCAGTAACGCTGATTTGGTTTATGCAGTAGTAAACCAATCCAAGTTTTCTATTGAGGAAACCAAGATGTATGTGCCACAGCTACTCTACATGGATACGAAAATTGAGAACATACGCATAATTCTAAATCAGTATGATCCCAAACTGGCAAGCATCAAGGAAGTAGAGAGATACTTTAGCTCCGGTCTTAAAAAGGAAATTAAAAATCGCCCAAAGGTTACAGCAGTAATTCCGCACGATTGGCAGCAAGTGAACCAAGCAACTTATAAAGGGGAAGTTACTAACACTGATGTTTGGAGCAAAGTATGTCGGGAAATCCTGGCCAAGTTAGGAGTCGAACCATTAAGTATGGCTGAATCGCCCAAAAAGGGGTTTCTTAATTTTCTGAAAAAGAAACGGGGGTAAATAAATTGGTAGCCCAAAAAATACGGAAGATGTCTGAGTATCTTGAACCCAAAGACATTGCTCAGGCATTACAAATACCTGAAAACATAGTAATTGGCATATTGAACAAAACCCTTGATCCAAGCATACTGGACGATCCGAAAGCGGAAGTAAAAATCATCACTGACGATGGCTATGAAATCTCCGCGATGGATGCGTCTCAACTCTTAATCAACAGAAGAAAAGAAAAAGTGACTCAGAAAATTGAGCAGGAAATACAAAAATCCAAAAGCTCTTTTTCAAAAATAATGTGGGCCATGTCTATTATTTGCTATTGCTTGATTACCGTGGTTTTGATATGCTTCATAGCCGATGCAATAGGCAACGAAAAAGCCGGGAGTGTATTAAAAATGTTAAGTGATCTGATAAGGGGGATTTAAGTTGGAAACAGCGTTATTAGTAGGTTGTCTGATACCTAGCCTATCAGCAATCTATACAGATTTAAAATACCGCAAAATATACAACAAGTTGACCTATCCTTTGTTTTTAGCCGGGATAGGGTACGCGCTTTACACTAACACTCTTATGACTGCCCTAGCGGGGGCGGCGTTTGCCTTTGTGGTTTTCGTGGTATGTGGTTTCATGGCGGGCATTGGTGGGGGAGATATTAAGCTGGCAACTGCATTGGGCGCATGGTTTGGTTTTCCCTCAATACTATATGTGATGGCTATAGGATGCTTTTTAGGAGCCGTATGGGGGATATACAGGCTGCATCGTTATAAAAAGCTGGCGTCCCGCATGAGAATACTCTTCAGAGGTTTATGGTTACGGTTTTGGTATGGCGCGAAGGGGACAATTATTATACCGCAATTACCAGAGGACGGTACAATTCCACCAGAAGCCGTACCTTTTGGAGTGCCGTTGGTAATGGCCGCATGGATAGTAGCCGCAATTTTATAAAAAGGAGAAGTGTATAAATGGACAAAAAAAGCGTTTTTATATTGGTAGCAGCGATTGTGATGGGTCTTTCAATAGCCTTTTATGCGTGGTCAAAGATGGACAGTACCCAGGAACCCGATGTCAAAGTATTAGTGCCAACACATGATATAACTCCTTACAGCACAATACAAGACAGCGATCTTAAAGTCCGGGTCCTGAAGGAAAGCGAAGTAGATGATCACACCGTATTAGAGTTAAATCAAGTACGAAATAAGGTGCCGACAGTAGCTTTATATGCCAACAAGCCGATTGACAAAAGGAACCTGCAACCTACCATAAATGCCGAGGATAAACGCATTGTAGGTGTTCTGATCGACACAACACGGTTAGGCAGTGCTACCGCAGGCGACTATGTGGATGTATATTGGGTAAATGCCCATCAGGGAGATGCAACGGCTTTATCCCCAGCACTTACTTTGAGGCGCAAAGCGCAAATCATAGCAATAGAAGGGGATACCGGAAATAAGTCATTGACATCAGAACAAAAAGTTACTTCAGACGGCAAGGTCAAGGCCGTTTATTTGCTAGTCAATCCAGAGGATGTTCCATACATAATACAAGGATCTATGCAAAATAACATCGCCTTAGCCAAAATATTGAACCCGCAGGCAGCAGAAAGCAGTCAAATAGCAACCGAAGCCAGCCAAATGGCAATCGAACAAGTTGAGTAGAAAAGGAGCGTTAGAAATATGTTCAATAAGGTTAAGCCGGTGGAGATCATACCGCAGATCACTGAAAAGAGACTGAGTTTGAATCAAGCAATAGATTTCATACACGAAGCGGCAATCACTCAAAGCAACAATGAAGAGACCTTGCTCATGTTTCAAGAAGCTGCTGCTGGCAATCTGGAATGTGTAGCCAAAATTAAGCAGTATATAAAAGATATACTGGAACGTGAGAAGGTTATAGTAAAGGACATGAATACAAGTGAGGTAGTTGAAAAAGTCTATAACATTCTCTGGGGTCTTGGAAAAATTCAAGACCTATATTATGATGACGAGATTGACGAAATCAGGATTAACCCTAGCGGCAGGGTATTTGTTTCTCGGAGAGGCAAGAACCTTCCTACAACCATAAAACTGTCCCATAAGGAAGTCAAAAACCTTATAGAACGGCTGATCCCCTACACAGATAGGGGAAGCACCCTTAATGAGAGCAGCCCTAAACTTGAGTTAGTCAGGCACGATGGTATGCGAATAACTGCATTGTGTAGCCCGATAGTTAACGGATATGGGCTGGCGATAAGGAAGCACGGTAATATACTACTATCTGCTGAAACTTTAATGCAGATGAAAACAATGGATGACACTATTTGGGAAATACTAAAAATCCTTATTAAAGGACGAAGAAACATAATAATAAGCGGAGGGGTAAACTCCGGCAAGACCACCTTGTTGAAATTGCTTATAGGTGAGTTTTCGCCTAATCTTTCAATCCGCGTACTGGATTTAGACAATGAGCTTCACGTCTCAAAATTATACCCTGAACGCGATATATGGGAGTTGGAGGCTCACCCTGAGATCGATGTCGATATGAATAGCCTGTTTATCTCAATCTTGCGTTTAACGCCCGATGTGATAGTAGTAGGGGAGTTTAGAGGGATAGGTGAAGCCCGTGAAGCCATAAGAGCTTGCACCAGAGGACATACCGGATTAGCCACCGCCCATTTCTCGGAACCAGAAGAAGTAGTACAGGGTACTGCCATGATGATGTTAGAGGAAGGAATGTCTTTGGATCTACACAATGCGCGGTTGCGGGTCGCCCAGGCATTTCAATTCGTTGTTCAAATGCTCTCAGATACCAGCCGTGGCATAAAAAAGGTAGTAAGCATAACCGAGATTTTAGTTGAAAACAACGAGATAAAGTACCGCACTATTGCAGAGTGGCGGCCTACTGGCGAGGATTATTTGGCTGAAGGGGAATGGGTAATAGTCAATCCATTATCTGAAAAATGTATTAAAGGCATGAAGGTCTATAATGTGACCGAGGAAGATTTACGCAACATATTCGCAAAGGAGTAGTAAATCTATGTGGAACATAATATTTATAACTGCCGTATTCTTTACGGCAGTTCTTTTTATATGGGCAATTATAAATCTGCTATCGCAATTATTAACCCAGGTCAATTCTGCTGTAGCAGATAATCCCACTTTCGATACAGTTAAGGCGTACATAGGCCAGTATAAGTATCTCAACAGTATGTGGTTCGTGATTTTGCTGATAGGCATATTCGTGGGAGGAATGTATCTATTCAAAAACCCTATTCCCGCACTAGCCGCCTGTGTCATGCTGGGGATCATACCTTCGCATTTAATGTATTCAAAAGATAGGCAACGGCGGGATAAAGTTTTGGAGCAATTTGCAGTAGCCTTACGGATATTCACTGGCGAGTATTCTGCCACCAAGCAAATTAATCATGGTTTACGCAAGGTGGGGGAAAAAGTGCCTAATCCGGTAGGGGAGATATTTAGAGAAACCTGCTCCCTGCTTATTTTAGGGGTAACTCCTGATAAAGCCTATAAGCAAATGGCTCAGAAGCTAAACATATCTTATGCCCATATATTTGCGAGTCTGCTGTCGCAGGCTGAACGGCAGGGTGCGGGGATATTGCCAATTCTGGATGATCTTACAAAGAAAGTACAGGTTGAACAAAAGTTAAACAAGGACAACAAAATAGAGATCTATGGAGATCGGTACATCGGGCTATGCTTATCATTTATGCCGTTACCGGTCTTTCTTATACTGCAAAGGGCATACCCTGAAACCGCGAGTTTCTTAACACACACGATCATTGGACGCACAATAGTCACTCTATCATTCGCAGCAGTTATTATTTGGTTCCTGTTGGATAGAGTATTAACTGAGTAAAAGGAGAGGGGCCATGTCATACAAACTCTTATATGTAACGGGCATTTTTATAGCCACTATGCCGGCTATTTATTGGTTATTAGACAATGCAATAACCATAGCTACCAGTAAATACTCCGGCTTTGTAACCGCCCAAACACACAGCAAACGCAACCTTAACCTACCTTTGGACAGCAAGATAATAGATAACACGGTTTTAATATGGGCAGCAATAGGAGCTCTTGCAGGAGTCGTACTAACCTGGGGCACTGACAACATATTAATTGGTGCGATAATATGCAGTTTTTGGGCAGGTATTAGCGTTATTGCATTTCGGGAATACCATCGGAGAAAAACCCAAGGTGTTCGCTATCAGGAGTGTTTAGAGCTATTTCGGCTGGTTGAAACCTATATGCAATTAGGGATGCCTTTACAACTGGCACTTGCCGAAGCAAAGGAAATACTGGTTGTCTTAAAACCTGCTGTAAATAAAGCGTTAGCTTATTGGGGCATGGGTTCTGATAATGCTTTAAAAGTCTTGCAAAAAGAAATCGACTTGCCCGAAGCCGAATCGCTTGTGTTACTGCTCAGTCAGATAAACAACAGCGGGGTAAAAAACTTTGACAACATAATCAAAATGGAAGCGGATAGGCTTGAAGAACTACGGCAGGCCGCAGAACAGATACAAATATCTATTAAGCCTTTGGTACTAATCTTGTACCGCGCACTTCCGCTTGTAGCAATATTGGGAATGATAGCCGGGGTAATGTTCACGAGAACCATGGAAATTATTAAAGATACTGGCCTTATGTGAAAGGAGGGAAAGCAAAAACAAAGGCCATTTTATAAAGCAATTTTAAATTAATAAATAGGAGGTATTCATTATTCATGCAGATCATTAAGAAGGTTGTTAAGACTTTGAAGGATGAACGCGGTGCTTATGGTGCTGTTGAATTGATGGCAATAGTAGCCGTTGTAATCGTGGTGTCTGTGGCTGTAACCAGCAAGTTGTCTGGTGAGAACGGACTGCCTAGCGCGGCTGATACAGCAGTAAGCTCTATCA
>ERZ773359.3724-NODE-3724-length-17024-cov-6.019329_pt1 | contig 17024 bp, 18 predicted proteins | sample MGYA00374955_ERZ773359 | MGnify/ENA primary metagenome ERZ773359 (study PRJEB29098, sample SAMN04486028) | biogas fermenter metagenome | study: EMG produced TPA metagenomics assembly of the Biogas fermentation microbial communities from Germany - Plant 4 DNA1... | reverse complement strand
TATTCTATCTGTAAGTAATCTATTATTATCATCAAAATATCTCGATTCTATAATACTTAAATATTCACTCAGATAATACTCAACTCTAGCTAAATTCATTTCGTCTAAACATACAAAATATGGTTTATCAAGATTTTCAGGCTTTGACGCTTCTTGGATTACTCTAGTTAATTGACCTGGTATAAATTCATCATTAATATTTTTGTATCCAAATAGTTCTGTACTATCATTCCAATCTGGTTTTACACTAATAATACTATATTGATTGTTTGAAGTAGTAGCCCCTATAGCTTCAGCAAATAACTTCACTAGTTTAGATTTACCTGTACCACTAATACCAGCTAAAATAAGAAAAGGTTTTGTTTTTAAACTTAAATAAAAATTGCTTAAATCTTCATATGAAAAAATAAAACCCTTTGATTTAATATTTTTATATATCCTATTCATATTATCTTTCATATCTTTCTCTCCAGATTTTTGTTTATTTAACTTAATTTCAATCTGATTGTCTATGGTTTCATTGTCTTTAAGATAAATTATATTATAATAATCGTCATAGATTCTAATCATATCCTTCAAATCTTCAAGAAATTCTTCCTCATTTGGAAAATTATCTCTCAAATATTCTTTATAATATATTGAACCAATTTCATAATCTACATTCCCGATAATTAAATCATTATCTGTATTAAATCTAGTATTGTTTAAAGTATTTCTTATCATTTCACGAGTAGATATCATTGATTCTTTTGCAGCTTTAGTTCCTAGCTCCCTCTTTAAATTTGTACATCCTTGATTTAATGTTAAATATACTCTACTCATATCTTCAGAAAATAAATATACTATATATACACCTCTTTGAATAGTAGTAGTAATCTCTTCATTATATGCAGCAATCCATGGGTATCTTGTCCACGTCCCAGCACCACAGGAACCCCTTGCACCAAGACCATATTCTTTTACAATCTCATTTAAAGCATCTGTAGTTGTATAATTTATCAATTTAAACATTTCATGATTTTTATTAAATCTACCTGTAGTTTTGCTTTCAAGATAATTGTCTAGAATATCTATAAAATAATTAGTTATCAATTTATCACCACCCGTTTTTGCCTGGCTCTTTTGTTGTTTTTATATCTTTCCATTAGAAATTAAATTTACATATACATCATGTAAATTAGACCCTGTATTTAGCCATTCCTCTACTAATAATAATTCTTTTTTGCCGAAATAGAATTACAGAAAACTATATGTTATCATTATCTATCAACAAACTACCTTTTTCTATTTTAGTAGAACCTGTAGTATCCATATTCCCTATAATCAATCTTTTTTCTAATTCTTTACTAAAAGACTTTGCCCTCATTTTGAGAAATCTATCATAATCATTGTCCCATATGCCAAATTCATCTAAATCCCCAATTAAATGAGTTCTCATAGTATTTTCCAATGAAGGATTTACCTTTTTAAACTTTTCCATATACTGTGCAGGTGGATTTGCCCTAATTTCTCTCTTGTTTAAGAAATCATCTACAATTGTTATATTTAGTATATGATTAATATAAAATTCATCCTTTCCTTGCTTCTTTAGGTAGGCCTTAGGAAAGAAATGATGATAATTTTTACTATTTGCCTGTTTTAGCCAATTGTTGTTAATATGAACAATAGAGTTATCATTAAAGGACAATGGTCTTTTATATGCTAAAATACAAAGGAATCCCTTAACATAGCTCCTACCTGCACTAAACCATCCATTTTGAATAATAGCTTCAGGCCTAATGTCAACTCCCTGCTCATAAGTAGGTTTTGTATTATTTAAAACTAAATCTATCCTCTTTATATCTTGAGCTATTTTAGTTTCAACTCCACTCGAAAACCTCTCAGTTAATACTGCCCGCCAAAAATAATCTTGCAAATATAATTGCTGATCCCCTACTGGCTTATCTTTATGATGATAGAAGTAATAAGCAAATGGTACAATTAAGGAATTATAGGGTAAAAGCCTAGACACAGGAATTCTGTAATAGCCTCTAAAATAATCTACTGCTCTTTCTATAGCATCTACTACATCATCCCAAATATCGATGAATTGTTGCTTGTCCAATTTTAATATATGTTTTTTGCTACATTCCTTAACCAAGCAAACAGAAACAGTTTGAAGTACTGTAGCATCCGATATAGTTTCATAATCAACTTGGCTTAGAGATTCAATTAATTTATCGTATTGCTCAGATAAATCAAAGTCTCTTTCTGCATCATAGGTCTTAGCAACCATTATTTCAAATACAGATAAAGTTTTACCACCAATATTAATCCTTGTAAAAATTTCAGTAGCAATGTCTATAGAAGAATTTTTAATTAAAACTACTGGAAAATCATATGTGGATATTCTTTTATCATATTGTTCTAGTTTTTCATGATATTTTTCATCATATTTTTTAGCCAATGATAATCCACCATTTAGTAATTCTGTTAGCTTAATAAAAGCACCCTCTTCTTTATCAGTTATATCAGTTATTACAATATCCTCATCCTCATCTTCATTAGCTAATAAATCTATATATATTTCTGAAAAATCTTCTTCTTTTCCATTCTCCCTTTTAATTTTCAATCCCCTTAAACTTGCATATAAACTAGTCATTCGTTGTTGCCCATCTAAAACATATTGTATAAAATCACCTTCTGGGGTATCTGGTAAGTCTATCCCTCCAATGTTTCTTATAGACCTAAGTCTTTCTTTTGTCTTCCAAAAAATAAATGTACCTATTGGATATCCCTTAACAATACTATCCATTAATTTAGCACTTTGTTCCTTACTCCAAACAAATTCCCTTTGAAATTGTGGAATTTTAATTAATCCTTGTTCTATATCTGATAATAATGCTGTAAACTTATATGAATGTGTTTCTGGCTGATACATATATTCACTCCTCTGTATAAATTATTTTAAACTATTTTATAGAATTACCCTATTTACTAGCTGGATATTTGATTGAATTCTTTTTTATCTTTTCCTCTATAGCAGTAGATACATCTATATTTAGCTGATTTGCCAAGGATAAACAATACACCATTACATCTGCTAATTCTTCCTCTACATGTGTAGCCTCTGAAGAACTCATAATATCCCATGATTCTTTCTCATTTAACCATTGAAAAATCTCCATTAATTCACTAGCTTCTATAGCTATACTCATAGATAAGTTTTTGGGGTTATGAGATTCTTCCCAGTTTCTTTCTTTTACAAATATTGAAACTATATCTTTGAGTTCTTGAATATTTGTGATTTGATCAGTCATATATTAAGCCCCCTTTTCCTATTAGTTTAATAGTAGTTCTACTAGTTAAAACTTATTTAATAATTCTATCAATAAATCTTAAATTGAAATTTTGCTCAAAATATTCTTCTGCATATTTTAAATCTAAGGATATTACACCGTTAGCTGTTCCCTTATGTATGTATGATGGCAACTCACCAACTATTCTATTAGCCTCATGATAATCACCTGTGTCTATAGTAAGTAGATTAGATTTTTTATCTGCTTTAAACATTTTTGGATTGGAGTTCCACATGGTAATAATCTTTTGCTTTACACTTTGTTCTGCTAGAGTTTCAAAATAATAATCAAGTTTTAAATCTGTTACCCAATCTGGAACTTGGCCTTGGTATGATTTACAAATAATTTCTTTCATTATTTTTGAAGAAACGGCAAAAACATCAGGTGCTTCTTTAGAATCATCAGATAATTCTTCTATTAGTATATGGATTTCATCCATCATTTTCTTTAGGTATTCTCTATAAAAATTGGTACCTATATTTTTTTGAGTAGTTCTAACTAAACTTCCTCTCATAGCTTCCATTTTAGGCAAACTTGCAGTAATATGACATATTATCATTCTCTTAGATAATTCGTTTTCTACTGCTTTTACATCTTCATTTGCACTAATTGCTATAACTGAAAAATTTTCTGCTATATGTGAATCATCCTTTATTAATTCAATTGCATGATATCTAAATCTTGCATTATTTAAATCATCTATTACTATTGGAAACCCAAGCGTTTCTTCTCTTAGATTATATATTAGAGATTTAGTAAATTCTTTGGCTGGTAATACTACCTTTTGTCCCACCATCATAATCATTAAAGTCTCTAATAATTTAGTTTTACCTGCATTACTTTTACCATATAATAATCCAAATACTGGATAAGGTGTAATAGGTTTATTATATATAGTTGCATAGTTTCTAAGTACTGACATAAATGGCGATGCAAAAAACCAATTCGTAAATGCATAATATTTTTTTATTGCATCCTCCGTATCTCCAAGAAAAATTTTAAACCCCTCAAAATAATCAATAAATAAATTTACATCATTTTCAATTTCTTCTAAACTAGGATTTAAATCCAAAGGCTTCCCATCTAATATTACTTCATTATTATCTATGTCTATTTTTAGTTTTGGAGTTTTTCTCTCAATGGCATTTTTCTCTATCTTTATCTGATTCATTTTTCTCGTAATCTTTTTTACTTCACTATAATTTAAAAGTATACTTCCAGTTTTAGCTGGCTTAGGTACAATGTCTTTATATTTTTTCTTAATATGTTCATGTCTGATTAATACTGTCTTGTTAGAGTTATTAATTATTTCTCTTTCTGGTTCTATTACAACTACTTTTTGAGCCTTTACACTTGATATGACAGGAATATTTTCAATATTTTCATCATTAGCTAATATAATGGCTTCTTTACTTATGGAATCTGTGCTTTCTGATTTCATTTCATTGAATTCTGATAAAAATTCATTATATGCTTTTTCGCCCTTTAATACATAGATATTTTCTAATTGTCTGCCAGTGAAAGCCAAATTAGATAAATTTGCTGAACCAGTTATAACCTTTGGAGCTAAACCTTCCCCTTTAAGTAAATACATCTTTTTATGAGAAACCCTATCTCTCATTAAGAATAATTTTAAAGTTCCATCATCTATTCTATTTAATAATTTCTTTTCTTTTTTACTAAAAACAGACTGTAATTCTTCAAGGGCTGCTTGTTGATATGCCATTATATCATCTAGACCTTTTAAAACCTTCTCAAATCCAAATATTATTTCTACCTCTTCAAACATAGGAAGCAATTTACTGATGAAGTCTATAGAAGAGGAGTAAGTAACTGCATATAGTGTTGAATATCCGCTAAATAGTTCTTCCCAATTGGTAATATCAGAATCAATATAATCTAAATTCATTATTTTAATTGATTCAATATCAGGGGAAATGTTTATACTTTCATCAAACATAGATATTAAATCTACATCCTTATTCATATTACTCACTCCCTATGCTTTAGTTATATATATTTTATATTATAATTGAAATTATAACTGAAATTTTTACCTGTAAAATGTAGCACTAAATAGCAACTTCCGCTTCAATTTGGATTTTCGGTTTATTTAAGGTCTAATATAGGCATAACCTTCCATTTGTTTCTCTGCTATTTCTATAACTCCAGCAGGAATAATCTTTACAAATTCTCCAATATTTTCTGGATTTATATTGTTTCCTTTTAATGCATTATTACAGGCTGAAAATACTACTCCTTTTTTATTAAGCTCTTCCATAGTCTCAAATAATTCATAATCAGGCAAATATCCTTTTACTGCAACTGCATTTGCCACAACTAATATATCTGAATCTTTTGCACCGTTTAAAAAATTATTAATATTTTTTAAAGTTAGTTTCCATTTTTCTATTTCATCTACATGAAATAAAACTTTTAGTTTTTTCATATAAATTCTCCTTCACTTTAATATTCAACTAAATTTAGGATACTTAATTCCATTCTTTTATATTTTATCTCCAATAGCAGTAGATACATCAATATCAAATTGATTTGCCAAAGATAAACAATATATCATTACATCTGCCAATTCTTCCTTTACATGTATGGCTTCTGAAGAATTCATAAGCTCCCATGATTCTTTCTCATTTAGCCATTGAAAAGCCTTCATGAATCCACTAGATTTTATGGCTATTTTCATAGATAATTTTTTTGGATTATGAAACTTTGCCTAATTTCTTTCTTATGTGAATTCTGATATTTTTTTATTGGATTATTATTTAATAAGCTGGGATTAGGTTCAATTTTATTTTTTTGTTTTTTCTATTATAAAATACTATAAATCCAATAGAAAGTAAGGTTAAAATGCTTATTAATGAATCTTTAGCATCTGATAAACTTTTATTGTCCACATTATAAGCTGGTACAAACAAAAGAATATTCATTATTATGCAATATATAATTCCAATGATATTAATATTTCTTTCATAAGGTTTTTTACGTATTAATATAAATATTCCAATGTATGGCATAAATACTATAACAAATATCCTTAATATCTCTTTAAAATATTCTCTATTAGTTTTCATGATCTACCCCCTGCCTTCCTTTACTTCAATCGAAATAAATGTATACTACAATCCTTTAATACTACATATTTTTCTTCTTCTATTTTCATTTTAGTCTCTATATTTTTCGTCCTAAATTCAAATATCCTTTCTGCTCTAGGTTTTTTCTTAATTTATTATTTTTGAAATGTTTAAGATAAATTCTTCTGGATTTCTTCTAAATAAATAAAATGCATTTGGTTTTATTCCTTTTAATATATCTGGTATGGCCGTTCTAGTTAATTTTTGTTTCATCAACTAATTTCTCAACTAAATCATATCTTAATATAGTAACTATTTTAGAATAATCTTTATTCGACAAAATTCAGGTGATACCAAGTACCATTTTGGGTTTATTATGGTGTTAATAAATAAGCTGTATTCTTATTCTCTTTAATGCAACATAAAATGACCGTCTTTCCTCTGCAAAATTAAACTCATAGATGAGTTTAAAACCGTGTATTCTCCAGGATGCATTGAAACTCTCATGTCTGAACTTCTAATTTTTTCTCCTATGGATTTAAACTGAGAAGAAAATATCTCCCACCAGTTCAATGTATTTACAGGGCTTGACCCAAATGGAATTAAATCTGAAGTAATTCTAAATAGTTTAATACTATTTTCAATATTGTAATCAATTATATTATTTAAAGATTTCAAATTATGTTCTATAATTTCTAACAATTTTTCTTCACTTGCATTTTTCATGGTTACAGATCTAAAATTTGTATTTTTTACACCTATTACTAAACAAGCATATCCAATTTTCATTTTTATTGACTCCCATATAAATGTAATAGCCTTAACCCTTTGACACAATTAGGGTGGTACTAGGTAATATTTTATTATTTAAATATTTCTATCTGTGAAAATGGAAATACCCTATTTTATCTATATTAAAGCCTATTTTGTATAGCTCTTCTCTAATATCTTTTCTTTCGCCTATAGAAATATCATCGGTTCCTGATACAAAATAATTTCCTATATAATCTGCATTAAGGGCCTTAAAAAATAAATCAATTGTTGGAATAGTGGCAGAAAAATGTTCATGGGAATATTTAGCACCTCCAACTGATAAAAATATTCCAATCCTATTATTATTCCTTTTATAATTTTTTCCTAATTGATATTTAATAGCCCAATATTTTTGGCATCTATCTATTAGATTTTTTGTTATGCCATTAACAGTATTAAAATACAAAGGAGAAGCTAGAATAAAAATATCACTATTGTCAAAATAATCATATATTTTTACCATATCATCCTTTATAACACATTCTCCTTTAGTACCACAATAATTGCAACCTTTACAAGGAGAAATATTTTCTTTAGAAATATAAATCTTATTTATCTCATTGCCTTTGTCCTCTGCTCCTTTAAGCATTAAATCAATAAGTGTATCAGTATTTTTATTAATTCTTGGGCTGCCCATTAAGGCTAATATTTTTTTCATAAATCCTCCTTGTGTAAGATAAATTTGTCCATTTACTCTTGCTACTTTTCCTCCTATAATTTTAATAGTATTTTTGTATAAAACATCCTAGGCACCAGATATTAAACCCAGCAAATCATTCTCTATAAAATCCCAATCTTTAGATAAATCCAAGGTTTTAAATTCAATATAATAATTCTCGGGGCTAATGTATTTCTCGTGAAACCTATATCCATTACTCGGATAGATTAATATCCCCCTAATATTTTCATACACTTTTTTGTTTCTATTTATATAGGTACTAATTTGATACAAATGATTGGGAATAAACTTTTTGGATTCAAATCTATAATTAAAAGCATCTTTATAATATTTTGCATCGATTATTATTTTTTCTCTTCCCTTTGTAAGTTCTATATCCGTTTCCATAATAGGTAATAAATTTATGTCACTATTATTTACAGGATCTAAATCCCAATTATATTTCCTTCTACTTACATTATAATTGGAGTGTATTTTATAAAAGTTTCTTATAAAACTTTCAAAAATAGCACTCATTTTTTCTTCATCCTTAAAGATTTCTATAAATTTATATCTCCCATACTCCTCTGTAGGAATTGAACTATTATATATAAATAAGCCCAGCTCAATTGCAAATCTATAATCTTTATTTAATTGATTATAATGGATTCTATTTAATAAATCCTTACTAAGTAAAACTTCCTCAATATCATTGAACTCAAGCAATAAGGCCTTTGCTTTCCTTTTAAAATTAGAATTTATATCTTTAAATTTGGATAACCTTAATAAAACAGTTTTAATAATTTGATTTAGAATATTATTTTGAGAAAACTCATCATATTGACAAATTAAATTTGGTTTCACTAATCTTATTGAATCCTGTATTTGTATTTTCCCTTTAATATACTTTGTATTATGTGTATTTTCATTATACTCACCATATAGACCTTGCTTAGATAATCTACTAACTTCATTTAGAAATAGTTCAATAATGACTTCGTTGCTACTTTGAAGTTTTTCAATGCTTTTGTCATTTAAGAGATCCTTATTATCTATTTTATCCCAAGCATATAGCACCATATAATAAATATTCTTTATAGGTATTTCATTCATATTGTATCTCCTAAAATCATCTTTAGCTCTTCAACAATATCCAAATCATCAAAGAAATATTCTTCTATTAATGGTAGTATTTCATAATTTATTATTTCATTATACCAAGTGTTGAAATCTTGAATATTTTCAATATCCTCTATAAAATAACTATGGCCAATTTCAAATTCTTCTCCCAATGTATCCCTAATTATATTATTAGTTTTAATCAATCTAGAATTAATCTTTTCAATTTGTTCAGAATCTAATTCCATTTTATTTTGAAGATAGTTATTAAATTTTTTAGTACCAAAGGCTGGTTTCAAAGTTATAAATGAAAATCTTCTACGAAGAGCATAATCCACTAAAGCCAAAGATCTATCTGCAGTATTCATTGTACCAATAATATACAAATTAGATGGAACAGTAAATTCTTCTTTTGAATAAGGTAGTTTTACTGTATATATATCTCTTTTATCATTTTCAATTAACATTAATAATTCACCAAAGACTTTAGATAAATTAGCTCTATTTATTTCATCTATTATTAAGAAGTATTCATTCTCTGGGTTTTCTCTTGCATTAGTACAAATATCGTAAAAAATTCCCTTTTCTATATCATATCCACCATTCATCTGAGGCCTTAGACCCTCTACAAATTCTTCATAGGAATAACTTTGATGAAATTGAATCATTTCTATGCTATTTTCAGATAAATTTTCAAAATTATTTTGTATTATGCTTTTAATACTGAATGTTTTTCCAACACCTGGGACTCCCCTTAGAATAATTGCCTTTTTTCGCTTTAATACTCTTACTATTTCATCTATATAATCATCATCAATAAATATATCTTCTAAAGTATCTATTTTAGTTTCAATTGTTACTACATCAGGAGCCTCTGCATCTGCAGAAATAGTCTCTAAATAATAAATCCATATTGCACGGGATAATTTAATTAGATCTCCACCAAGCCCCTGCTCCTCCATAAATTTTTTCAATTTTATATTCATCATTATAGAGTCCATATTTGAATTATATTCCATTCCAAAATATTTAAATATCTTTCTAAAAATAGTTACAGAGCTTAAATGCAACAACTCCCCTGGTCTATATAGCATTAATACTTTTCCCCGAATAGTGTTGGTACCGCTAGGTAATCCCACAATATCTCCACTTTCATAAGTATCTGTGTTAAATTCCTTTATTAATTTATATAGTCCTTTTTTATATAATTCAAATATTTCTTCAATAGTATTATTAGGATATTTATTTTTTAAATATTTAATTGTATCATATTCATTTCCATCAGTATTGAAAATAATTTTGTTTTGGTTATTTCCCAAAAAACCCTTAAATATTTCATTTGTGCCATGTTCTATTGCATAAGCTAGAGTATCCTTAGACCCTTTTTTATCATATTCTTCTAAATTTAAGTCTAGAAGATTCTCCAATGGGAAGTCCTCATTAAATTTTGTAATGCAATCATCTACTTCTTTTGGATCTATGTCTAATTTAAAATCCTTATAAAATTTCTTAAAATCTTCAATTCTATATTGGTATTCCAGTAAATCATCAATTGTTTTCCCATCTCTTGTTTTCCAATTCTTATTACCCGATGTACCATTGGTTAATATAACTCCTGAAGCATGATAGGGTATTTCAAAAACATAGTCTTCAATAAATTCATAGTTTTGAATAATCTTCCTATTAATTAACTTATCCCTTAATCTTGCAATATTTTCATAATATCTTCGAAAAGAATTAGTTTCCTCCTTTGCGACCATGCTACCCTTTAATACCTTTAAGGTATTATCTTTAATATTGTATAAACCTTCTGCTTTGAGATTTTTGCTGCTTAAATACACTCTAATAATTTCATCCATTATTATCACCTTCGTATAATATATATTTGACAAAATTCGGGTTGTACCAAGTGCCTTTTACTTATTCAAAATTAACTTCTATTGCTGGTGTATCCATAATAGCATTCCAACCATCAGTTTCAAATATATGGAAACTCAATTCCATATTATCTATAGATTTTATATCATTATCTATTAGATCACTTTCTAAAAATGTTATAGTATCATATGCCTTTTTGCCAGCAACTACTTCACTAGAAAAAATAGGATCAACCATAATACCGTTAATCGAAACATCTCTTGTTTGAATAGTTATATCCTGGTCGGTATTATTTTCTATATATACATACACGTCAGCGCCCCAAAAACTATCTTCACTGCTAACCCTCTTTATTACAACTTTTATATCGTTTTCGTCTAAAGCTACAATACCACTTTCATCGTATTTTTGGGTATATTCTTGGTCTGATATAGTATCAATAGAAATTGCAGTAGAGTCAAAAATAACATCCCAGGTATCAGAATTAAACACATGAAACTTTAATTCAAAATTCTGTATTGTTTCTATTTGAGCATATTCTAGTTCTGATTCCATAAATGTTATTTTATCATTTGCCTTCTTACCTGGTGCTACATCACAAGAGAATATTGACTCGACCATTATATCGTTGATTGATGAATCACGAACTTGTACAGTAATTGGCGCCGTAGAATTGTTTTCAATAAAAACTTTCAGCGAAGGGCCAAATAGTCCATCAAATTCAAGAGATTTTAGGGTGATTTTAATATCATTTTGATCCAATAGCACCTGTTCTTCGACTGTTTCTCTTTTAGCCTTATCTTTCTGTGTTTCCTGCTGAGTATTATCACTAGATACATTGGTTGCATTGCTATTTTGTTTATTCCCTTGTTCTCCAGGAGATGATGAGCAGGCCACCATCAATACCATGGATAAGATTAACAATAAAGATAAATACCTTTTGTTTGATTTAAGCATAAAATCCCTCCTAATATTTTTAATTTCACTTCCGTCTTTAAGGTATAAATTTGCCCAAAAATACAATATTTATTATCTGATACCTTTTCCATAATCCCTTTCCTTACTAAGCTACTTTTCATTTTATAATAGCTTCCGTGGCAGCTGGTCTATTGTCTAAAACAGCAGTTGATCCTTTAAGAACCATTTATTTATCTTCATCTATTATCACTTTGACTTCAACATTTTTTATTTTATATTCAAATATTTTTCTACTCTAAGCTTTTCTTCTTCGTAAAATATCTTTTGACATTCTAGTATATCTATCCCTATTGAAAACAATATTAACTTTATTACTTCTAATAATTGTTCTATTCCTGAATTATCCACTGCCAAGCTTACAATCTTCATGATTCCAATCTCTTAGGTCATATTTATGTTCTCTATTGCTCCAGCTAATTAGATTTAATTCTTTAGTCTAGCCTTTAGCTGATTCTGAGATTATATCTATATATTCTGTGAGTTCATATTAAAAATTTGACATTTTAACTTCTCCTTAATAGAATTTAAATCCCTTCGATATCAAATATTTTTCCATCTCAATATCTGATTTCACACTATCATAATTACTTTTTATTTTACCTACTTTCAAGTCCTCAATTATATAAATAAAAAAATTCTTCAAAATCTACATTATCAGCAATAAGTCTATCTATAGTAGTCCAATCTAAATCAGTCCTTTCTCTAGCAGGTAATATGATCTCGCTTTGAGATACATCTTCACTATTTAATTTAATTACTCCTATACCAAAAGCACTATTTAGTCTTTGTAATTCATTTATAAGTTCTGAATCATCTTGAATATTCAAACATACTAAATACCCTTCATTAGCCCAGCTTGAGTTGGATACAGCTTGAAAATAATATTCTCTTAAACTTGAAAAGTCTAAGTCAATTTTAAGTTCAAAAGAAAATAACTTAATACTATTCACAGATAACGACCTTTGTACCTCCGTTGTTAGATTTTCAAAATCTTCAAAAGGAAAATAAACTGCTACAATATCTGGGTGCAACCATTTGTTTACTCCTTCTCTCTTTTTAATAGATTTTTCATGATAGACTGTCTTAGCATATGCTTTAAAATGTGGATCCTCGTTAATAAATTTAACTAGCAAAGGGTGTATATCTCTTTCATTATATTGTGTAGGTTTCTCAAATCCTTCTGGTTTTTCAATCTTTTCTTGGATAATATTGGGATTCTCCTTCTCAGCATACTCTTTCAAATAAAATCTAGTTGGTCTTTTGCCGACTTTAACATATTTAGAATTTTTATTGTCTCTCATATCTACATACAATCTTGCACTTATTGTTTTCCAAGGAGTCTTTCCAGTACTTCCAAGTTTCTTATCCAATCCTAATTCCACTGCCTTTTCCCATAATTCTTTTTCAGATAATGGTTTTTTACTATATTCTAAAACTTCATCTACTAGATCAAGAAATGTATATGTAGCCAAAATTATCCCCCATTGATTTATAAATATTACTCCACTCCCAATGCCTTAAACACAGCATCTTCTGCCGAGCTATAAAATATTAAATTGAAAGATCCTACTAATTCAGGTGGTACTGTTCCTAGGTCAGCTGCTGATGTTAAAGGTAATAATACCTTTTTTGCTCCACTGTCTTGACATACTTGCAATGTATTGGCTAATTCTTCAACTTTTATCAAAGTTCCCCCTATACTTACATCTCCTAAAACAGCCATACTAGTAAGTACTGGCTTTTTTAATGCCACTGAACATATAGCTATTATGGTAGGTAAAGTTAATTCTGTTGTCATTCCTATTCCATTTAAATCTTGTATATGGATAAGATAATCTTTTGTTGTTGTACTTATATTTCCACTTATGCTGCTACTATTAGCTTTAAGATACTTATAAGCATTATCTACTGATTCTTTAGCTCTAGAATTGGAACCAATTCCTGTTCTTTCAAATTTACCATTTCCAGAAGTCATTTGAGTTTCTAATTTGAATACTCCTATCATTCCCGATTCTCCCCTAGAGGCACTATACAAATGTCCTGGCTTGCCTATTCCATCTGGAATAAGGGTTCCGCTACTTTGTTCTGGTACAGGTACATATTCCTCTTCGAATGTTTCATTGTCTATATAAGAAAAGTTAACATCGTAAAATTCCATTCCACCTATTTTCTTAAGTTGTTCCTTAACTCTCCTTCTCATTTCCAATGAAAATCTCAATATTTTTTCAATATCATTTTTCGTATATTCTCCATGAGGATATATTAGCTTTACCATACCTGATACAGTCTTTTTAACAGCAATAAATTCGAACGATGCTGAGTACTTTTCCTAAATAGTATCATTGTTTTTTATATAATTGTCAAAATTCTTTTTATGTAAAAGATACAAATCTCCCTTTGTTCTACTTAAGGCAACATATAACTTATTGAATGTTGTAATGCTCTTTGGTGGAATAAAGTTTTCATTATCGATTTTTGATAAATTTCCAGTTAAAATCACACATACAGAATCGTAAGTATCTCCTTTTGAATAGCTCCAGTTTATAGCAGGAAAGTTATATTTATCTGCATCTCTATATACTAATTTAACTATTTTTTCATTTGATATAACTTCTTCTATATCTTCTTCGTCATACAAAAATATAACTTGTCCATTATTTTCATTGTTACAACCTATATCAATATCCAATTTTTCTTTTATAAATTGGCATATTTCTTCAGGACATCTTCTAGATTTAGACAGGCTTTCTGTGTCTACAGTTATGCCATTATTTTTTATTTCTTCTATAAATTCATTATAGGACAAATTATTTTTCCCCTTTTTGAAAGGCTTTCCACTATTATTTATTCCACTTACAGAATGCTGGTAATAGTCACCATACAAATAACAAGGAATTTTTGCTTTTACTAAGTGCATTAAAATTTCATAATCATATTCTCTAAAATCTTGAAATTCATCTATATATATATTGTCAAAAAATAACTCTAGTCTAAGTATTCCTCTTTCTAAGATTGTATCCTTTAATTCCATTATAAGTTTTGACATTCTGGTACAATAGTACCTTTTCGAGTGTAAATAATGCTCAATTTTATCTTTTTTAATATACCTATAGTTATAAATGTAACTACCATTTTTAGGTATATTTGGCTTTGGGGGATCTATAAATGTTATTCCATCTGTCTTATATCTACTAACATTAAAATGATTGAAAATTAAGGATTCAAAAGGTAATATAAAAAACTGATATATAAAGCTGTGAAATGTAGAAATATGTGTATTTTTTGGAATTTTCCCTAATCTTTTTTTCAGTTCTTTCCTTATATTGTCTAAATTTTGGTGTGTGTATGCTATTAATAAATTTCTTTCGTTAGGATCTAAATCATGACATAATTTATATGTCTTTCCTGCTCCTGCAACAGCAAGAATTAATTTGCTATCCATTTAATCGCATCCTCCACATATTCTGGAACCTTAAACTTATGATCACTTATTAACATTTCATAGGCAGAATTAACTTTATTATTAAGCATTTTGCCAAGGACTTTCCCATAAAATTCACCATTAAATTTATATTCTGCACCTTCTTGTAATTTTGTATTTATATCGAAATACTCTTTATTCAAATTATAAAAACAAACTTCCCATGTCCAATTTTCAATATCCTTATCTAGGAATATCTTTTGATTTGCATTGGAACTATTGAAATCCTTAGATTTTAAAATTTTATCCATTGATTTATCGTTATCGGTTATTACGGCTACCTTTTTATTTACACTTCGGGCTATTTCCAGGTAATGGTTATAAGATATTCCACTACAAGAAATTACACTAATACCAGATTCAGAAATATCTTTTCCTATAATTTGCTTAAAAAATTTTGGAATTAATAAATATTCCGTTGCCCCTTCAACTAATATTACTTTTTCAGATAAAAGTAACTGTAAAAATTTATTATCATCTGCTTTTATAAAAAACTCTGCTACTTTTTTGTCTACATTATCTAGTTTAGTAGCTTTATTTTCTTCCGATAACCAAATAACATTATTCAAATTTAATCTACTAACTATCATATTACTATGAGTAGTTATTATTAATTGACTATCCTTTGCCTTCTCATTAATTTCTTTTATCATTTTAAGTAAATTTGAATGACTTAAATGATTTTCAGGTTCTTCAATCATTATTGTATCTAATTTACTTTTTTCTCTATCTAAAGCTATTCTTGTTTTTATAATATTTTCTAGACCTTTCCCTTTGTTTTCTAATGGAATATCATTATCAAATATAGTTATTATATTTTCAAATACTACCTTTTTGCTATTAACTCCAAACCTTTTACCATCTCTAAGTTCATCTAGTCCTAAGTTTGAAAAAACTTCTGACATTTCATTCCTAAAATTATTTTTTACTTTTAGCCTTTCTGCATTATCATATTGTGAGTAAAATAATGATTTATTATAATAATTAAATGAGCTACTAGAGTCTGATGCTGTATTGTCAATTAAAATAATATTTATCGGTTTTTTAAATATTTTATATGATCCACCATGGAAAGTTTCCCAATTAAGTTTATAATATTCATATGGGATATTACCTTCTTCAATTTCCATATGCAAATCATCTTGAAATTCTGTATCAAATGAACATTCAAATTTTATCCCAAATTTAGCTTCAGCATCAAAATTATTACATCCATGATAAAATTTAGAATTCGGATCGTCTAAATTCATGCTTATTTCTAGTTCCATATATATGCTAGGCAATGTCTTAACACTAGGATCAGATTTAAACCTCTGAATTTGATTAACATTTAGCATTTCTTGAATTATATATTTGTCTGAATTTCTATATTTTTGATTCAAGATGATAGATATGGCTTCTAAAATAGTACTCTTACCCTTCTCATTTTCACCTACTATAATATTTGTCGATTTATTAAATTCTATATCTAGCTCTTCAAATCTTTTAAATCCTCTTATAGTTAATCGTTTTATATATGGCATTACTTATCCCCCTTTGTTTTTATCCTATTCCAAAAGACAAACACATTCACATAGCTGGCCAGGACTTTTATGTCCTATTTAGTACAGCTTCTCCCCTACCAACCCTTCTTCAAAACTCTCCTCTTCTCTCCATTATCCAATACCTTA